>ENA-UPSB01000188-UPSB01000188.1-bioreactor-metagenome-genome-assembly--contig:-NODE-188-length-112144-cov-58.361686_pt1 | contig 112144 bp, 111 predicted proteins | sample MGYA00238182_ERZ773286 | MGnify/ENA primary metagenome ERZ773286 (study PRJEB29026, sample SAMN07631240) | bioreactor metagenome | isolation source: Switchgrass digestor | place: USA: Dartmouth... | reverse complement strand
CCGAGGGGTTGTTGGTTCGAATCCAACCTGAGGAGCCATTTTATTTTTGGAGATTCATTTTATTTTTGGAGATTTTAATTTGGATAAGTGAAAGCTTTTAGATGAACGTTTTTGGATTATAGCCCTTCCTAAATATATCCCTTCTTTCTATAGTTCTTTTCTCCGTAAGGGTTTTGTAAGGGGTCTTTTTATTTTTTCAGCAGTTGTAAAATTCATCCTATACGGTAAAGTGATGTCGTGATGTTGTTTGATTAAGAAATTAAGGTGTTATATTCATAGGTAAAAAATTCCTGATTGAATTACTGTTAATTAGGTGTTTCTTACTGTTAATCAGGCGCTTCTTATGGGTATATGATGATTTTTATAGATGAATACCGACCTTTGATCCCAATTGCTTATTATTTTCACCTTTATTAGACATTTATTTATTAGACATTTATTAAAGATAATGCCCCCCATGTTCTTTTACAAGTTCATAACAAATTCATGCTAGAATATCTTATAGCTATCACCTATAAATTCTTTAGGGGGATTCTCATTGGCATATATATTTATTGTAGAGGATGAAGAAGCGATAAATGATCTCATTGCTATGAATTTGTCGTTGGCGGGACATACTTACCGCCAGATTTATGACGGGAATGAGCTCTTATCTGTTCTGGAAAAGGATAATCCCGATATGATCCTGCTGGATGTAATGCTGCCCGGCAAGGATGGCTTCAGCTTGATGGAAGTCATAAGGCAGAAAGGGATACCTGTAATCTTCATTACTGCAAAGGATAGCATAGCCGACAGGGTCAAAGGGCTCCGCTTAGGTGCCGATGATTATCTGGTAAAGCCCTTTGCTGCCGTTGAACTGCTAGCCAGGGTAGAAGCCGTGCTGCGTCGAACGCAAAAAACAGCCGGAGCTTTAAATTGGGCAGGGCAGAAATAAGGCTTGATGAGCGCGTTGCTATTGTGGACGGTCAACCGGTTGAGCTTACTGCTCGCGAATTCGCCCTCCTGGAAGTTTTTATCCAAAACCGGAACCTGGCGTTGTCACGGGAAAAGTTGCTGGAGTTGGCCTGGGGTTATGATTACCTGGGTGACACCCGCACCGTAGATGTCCATGTACAGAAGTTGCGAAAAAAGCTGGGCTGGGAAAATTTTATCAAAACAGTATACAAGGTGGGCTATAGACTGGAGGCACCAAGATGAAATTTTGGCAAAAGATCTTTTTAGGGACGCTGATTATTTTTGTGATAGCCTTTGATGCGGGGGCTTATGTACTGACCAGGTATGCTTATGATTTTAATCTGCAGCGGGAGAGGAGCCGGTCATTATCCGAACGGTATGTTATTGCAACCGGGCTGTCGGCATCAATTACGCTGCGCAATGAAAAGGCAGCAAGCTCCTCGAAGGACGAGAAGCTCTTTCTGGACGCTATCAAGCCCTATGCCGATTATTATCGCAGCCACGATATATTTAGGAACTATACATGGATGGAAGGCTTATATATTCCAACGGTCCGGCTGTGGACGGACAGAGGCCTGAGCTGACGGCTGCAGGGGTTACTTCCATAACCCGCAGGATAAAAGGGCGTAAGTACCTTTATACAACCGGCCCCGTATCGGGCTATCCTAATTTGATACTGGTGCATATCCGGGATTTGGATGGGTTGGAGGCTTTTAAGGAAAATTTAATCAGCGTTTTTTTATGGGTGAGCACCGGGGTATGCCTTGTATTAGCGCTGGCCATTTTTTTATTGGTGAAAGGCTTGACCCGTCCCATCGAAGCTTTAAATAGGGCTGCAGCCAGGATCAGCCGGGGTGATTATAACGAGCGGATTCCGGTGCGCCGGCAGGATGAACTGGGAGAGCTGGCACAGAATTTCAACATTATGGCTCAAGCTATCCAGGATCATACCCAGGCATTGACCAGGGCAGCGGAGGAAAAACAGCGCTTTGTTGACAATCTCGCCCATGAACTGCGCACGCCTTTGACAGCCATCAGGGGATATGCTGAATATCTGCAAAATGCTCATTGCACGGAAGAAGAGAGGATCAAAGCAGCGGGGCACCTGTCCAGGGCTGCGGCGCGATTGCAAAATCTATCCTTTAAGCTTTTGGAGATGACATACCTGCGTACCCGGAAGCTGCAGCCAAAACGCCTGGATGTATCCGGCTTGTTCAATGAATTATTGGTTATAATGAAGCCTTCCCTGCAGGAAAAGAGGATTACCCTCAAGTTTGAGAAACAATTGGAATATCTGTGGGGGGATGAGACTTTACTCCTTTCCCTTTTGATCAATCTTGTGGATAATGCTATTCAGGCATCACCGATGGGAAGCCAGATTACCGTCAAAGCCTATTCCGCGCCCAATCCTGTATTGGAGGTATCGGATCACGGCAGGGGTATGAATGCCCAGGAAATACAGCGGGTACTGGAACTTTTTTACCGTACCGACGAATCCCGTTCCCGCAAGCATGGCGGTGTAGGGCTGGGTTTGACTATTTGTGCCCAAATTGCAGAGCTGCATCAGGCAAAGCTGCTTATCGACTCGCAACCCGGGAAAGGTACGACGGTTAAGGTTGTTTTTACAACTCCTTTACATCTTTCTGATAACTCCCTAAAAAATACCGGTTAGAATATAGATGCCAACGGAAAAAAATGAAAGGAGGTGTTCTTATGAACAGGAAAGGGTCCTGGCTAATCAAGGGGATCCCGGTTCTGGTTCTGGCAGGGATAATCGCGTTGAACCTGCTGGTCTTTCCCAAAATACTGGCCGTTGCCGGAAGTGCGGATGAAAGAAGAGTAGTGGAAGTAACACAGGATGAGGTGACGGAAGGCATTTCCCAGGGCCAGGCAGGGAGCGTAAAGGAAGCAAATGAAAGTTCAGATGATGGTGGCATTCTGGATCCCGACATGTACGCCAGAAAAATAGAAAGCCGGGAGATAAAAGCAGTCGAAAAAGAAGAAGGGGTAATATGGATTATGGTGGATCCGGATACGGCCAAGGAAGTAAATGGAATGGAAAAAATCAACGGCAGTAATCTAGGGATACTGGTAGTGGAAATCGAAGAAAACAAATAATAGCTTATATCCGTTTTGAAGGGTAATGGGAGCCAGGCTGGCAAAAGATCTGGCTCCCATCATGTTTATTCAGGCGAGTTTTTATCTCGGGCTTTTGCAAGATAATATTTACTCCTCAGTTTTCACGTGCTATAATCTAGCCTAAAGATTATGTCCATAATATGATGAAAAGGCGTCTTGCAGGAGGGAGTACCGGTGGACAGCATTAAAATTGCGCTCCTGGGCCTGGGCAATGTAGGCAAAGGGGTATGGGAGATACTCCATAGACACCCGAATATGATAAAGGAATACATTGGAGTTCCAGTTGAGATAAAAAAGATATTGGTTCGGGATGTCCCAAAGAAGCGCGATATAGATGTGCCGCCTTATATGCTTACCGCCAATTTTGATGATATCCTCTTTGATGAAGATATACATATTATCGTTGAGCTGATTGGCGGCTTGTATCCCGCTTACGAATATGTGAAAAAGGCCATTGAAATGGGCAAGCATGTGGTTACCGCTAATAAAGCAGTTATTGCATCTTACGGCAGGGAACTGATACAATTGGCCAACCGGAGGAATGTTGTGCTCCGGTTTGAGGGAAGCGTAGGAGGGGGAATCCCCATAATAGCGACCCTTACCAAGAGCCTTGCTGCCAATGAGATAGAAACCGTAGTAGGCATAATAAACGGCACCACCAACTATATTCTTACCCAGATGACCAGATACGATATGGATTTTAATACTGCCTTGAAGCTGGCTCAGCAAAAGGGATATGCGGAGGCCAATCCTTCTTCGGATGTCGAAGGGGAGGATGCCGCGTTTAAGCTTTCCATACTGGCGTTTATTGCCTTTGGGGTACAGGTTCCCCCCCAGGATATTCCCAGGGAAGGTATTACCCGCATTTCCGAAAAGGAAATCCAATATGCGGCTCAGCTCGGTTATACCATAAAGCTTTTGGCTGCAGCCAGAAAGCACGACGGGAAGCTGGACCTGCACGTACACCCGACGTTGGTACCGATTACCCACCCTCTAGCCGCTGTCAACGACGAGTTCAATGCTTTGTTCATCAAAGGTGATGCTGTAGGGGAGCTCATGATGTACGGCAAAGGAGCCGGATCATTGCCTACCGGCAGTGCTGTGGTGGGCGACATAATGGATGTAGCTTCTGCAATGATGTCAGGTCGCGTGATGCCGTACGCTTACAGAAATTCGGGGAAAAATTTGCATATCAACGGTGAGGGTGAAGGGGAGTATTATATTCGCCTGGAAGTTGTAGATCGGCCTGGAGTGCTTGGGAAAATCTCAACGGTTTTGGGGAATTACGGCGTAAGCATTGCCTCGGTGGTTCAGCGGGGCAGGGGCGAGCCCGTTGTCTCCCTGGTCCTGATCACCCATAGGGTGGAGAGAAAGCAATTGGACCTGGCGCTGGAGGAAATAAAGAAGTTCGATGTGGTAGAAGAGGTGGCCAGCATTTTACGGGTAGAAAGCCGTTCCAGTTGAAGGGCTGAGAGGAGCGAAAAAAGATTTGATATGGATATAAACAATGCTCCTTTAGTGAAAGCGCTTATGGAATATGCAAGGCAGGATACGATTCGGTTTCACATGCCCGGGCACAAGGGTGGAAAGGCTTTCCCAGAGGTTTTTTTGGATAATTTGGCGGCTTTGGATGTAACCGAGATCCCCGGCATGGACAACCTCTACTGTCCTACCGGCGTGATTGCCCAGGCTCAAGCCCTGGCGGCCCAAGCATTCGGTGCTCATCACACCTTTTTCATGGTAAACGGCTCAACGGCGGGGATCCAGGCCATGATAATGGCTGCCTGCAAGCCCGGCGATAAATTAATTGTTCCCAGGAATAGCCACAAATCGGTGTGGTCGGCTATGATACTGGCCGATGTCAGGCCCGTATATATCCAGCCTCAATATGACCGGCATAATTTTATGGTTACCCAGATATCCGTACGGGATGTCCAGAGGGCTTTAGATGAGAATCCCGATGCCGTGGGGGTGCTGGTGGTACACCCAAATTATTACGGCATGTGCAGCCATTTGAAACGGATAGAAAGGGTGGTGCACGGCAGGGGAAAGCTGTTGCTGGTGGATGAGGCTCATGGTGCCCATTTTATCTTTCATCCCGATTTACCTCCTTCGGCGGGAGAGCTGGGAGCCGATATGTGGGTGCAAAGCGCTCATAAGACGCTACCGGCTTTAACCCAGGGTGCATACCTCCATGTAAAGGGCCCCCGGGTTGATGCTAAGCGAGTGGCCCAGGTTGTAGCCATGCTGCAGACCAGCAGCCCCTCCTATTTAATAATGGCCGCGCTCGATTGGGCCCGGGCGCTTATGGAGGCAGAGGGTAGGGCTTTGATTGGGGGTTTAATACAGCAAATCCATCATGCAGGGGAGCAGCTGGGGAGCCGTGTAGGGCTTTTGACCATAGGCGATTATGCCATGGGGGAAGAAGTAGAGGCGCTGGATCCCACGAGGCTGGTGGTGGACGTTCGTCCCCTTGGGATTACGGGTTATCTGGCCGAAAGGCTTTTGAGAGATGTCGGCGTGCAAGTTGAAATGAGCGATATATACCGTTTGGTACTCATATGCAGCGTAGCCGATGACGGAGCTAGTTTCAGCGCTCTGGTAGAAAGGTTTAAAAACCTGGCAGACGGGCTGTTAGAAAGGCATGGAATTAAACCATGTGCCGGGTATAATAAGATGTCAATTTCCCGGGAAATACCGCGGCAAATGATGTCGCCAAGAGAAGCTTTTTATAGTATAATAGAAAATATACCTATAAAAGAGAGCATAGGCAGGATATGTGCGGGGGTCATAGGTGCTTATCCACCGGGCATCCCCCGTTTTTGTCCCGGCGAGTTAATAGATAAAGAAGGAATAGACGAGCTTTTGGATATACAGCAATGCGGAGGAACGCTTTTTGGGCTGGTAAATGGCAATCTAGTTCCGGTGGTTAGCAAGTAGCGTGGGGAGAGAAGTTTGAATATGGCAGGTATTTTTATCTCTTTTGAGGGGCCTGATGGAGCAGGGAAAACTACGCAGGTTAAACTTCTGGACAGGCATTTGAGGCAAAAAGGCTATGACGTGCTGGTGACCCGTGAGCCAGGCGGAACGCCTGTAGGAGAGGAAATACGCAAGATTCTGCTCAACCGCAACAATAAAGATATGGATGCCGTGACCGAAATGTATCTGTATGCAGCATCCCGTGCCCAGCATGTAAAGCAGGTTATAAAGCCCGCACTCGATAAGGGTGGTATAGTATTGTGCGATAGGTTTGTTGATTCCAGCATAGCCTACCAGGGATTTGGCAGAGGGCTGGGTATGGATGTGGTGGAGGCGGTAAACAGGTATGCGCTGGGCGGCATTGTGCCCGATTTGACGCTTTTTTTCGATATTCGGCCGGAGGATGCTCTGGCAAGGGGTCGTGTAAGGCCGGAAGGGATGGATAGGCTTGAAAGCGAAGAGCTGGAATTTCACCGGCGCGTGTATCGGGGCTTCTGCGTTTTACGGGAAAGGCATGCAGACCGCATCAAATCGGTAGATGCCTCGGGGAGCGTCGATGAGGTCTTTAAACAGGTTTTGGAGCTAGTAGAATATTTGCTATCATGTAAAAAATAGGATATAATATAGTTAAGCAAAATCAATCAATAAGGGGGGTTGAGCAGTGAAACTCATAATTGCCGTGGTGCAGGACGAGGATGCTCAGAAGCTGATTTCTACCTTGATGAATGAAGGGTTTGGTGTCACCAAGCTGGCTACCACAGGGGGATTCTTAAGAGCCGGAAACACAACTCTGTTAATCGGTACCGAGAAGGAGAGGGTTGAGCTGGCTTTATCGCTTATTGAAAAGGTGTGCAAGAGCAGGAAGCAGATAGCCACGTCACCTTCGCCCGTGTCGGGTACCGCCGGGGTATATATGCCCTATCCCATTGAAGTGACCGTAGGAGGAGCTACAGTTTTCGTTCTGGACGTGGAGGAGTTTAAGAAAATTTAACTTGGTAAATGAAATTTAGGGGAGATAAAGGCAGTTATGAGGATAAGGGATGCTGTGGTCACAGACAAGGATATGGGCCTGAGTAGCCTGAGAAGAGGAGTTTATCCGGAAGAGGCACAAAACAGAAGTTTTAGCGGAGTTATGCGCGATACGCAGGAAAAGCTGATGGAGCAGGAATTGTCGGTGCTAATGGAAGAGATCAGATTGCAGGAGGAAAAGCTGATCAAGCGCCTTACCCTTACTGAAGTCATCAGCTATAGGAAGCTGGTGTCCAGGTTTTTATCTACGGTTGTAAATAATATGTATCAATTTACAAAGCGCGACTATTTCAACAGCCAGGGCGGGCATGAAATATACGCTGTAGTGAATAAAGTCAACCAGAAATTAGAGGAACTGGTGAAAGAAGTGCTTTATGCAGATAAGGACAAGCTGAAGATATTGTCCCTGATAGATGATATTCGAGGATTGCTTATAGACTTATTCTATTGAAGGGTTTGGATCGACCATGAACTTTTCGGACATAATAGGCCAATCGTCTGTAGTCAAGAGGTTAAAGCAGGTCATTGAGAGTCAACGGATAGGTCATGCTTATCTGTTTGTTGGCCCGGAAGGGATGGGAAAAAAGACCATAGCCGAGATATTTGCCCGGGGTATTATGTGCAAATCACAAGGACATAGGCCTTGTGATTTGTGCCGTTCATGCAGGCAATTCAATTCAGGGAATCATCCCGACGTATATTGGGTTCAAAAAGGAGATAAATCCAGCATAGGCGTGGAGCAAATAAGGAGCGTACTGGAGGACATACACCTTAAACCGTATGAATCCAGCCGCAAGGTTTATATAATCGAAGATGCTCATGCTATGACCGTACAGGCTCAAAACGCTTTTTTGAAGACGCTAGAAGAGCCTCCTTTTTTTGCGACCATTATTTTGCTTGCCGAGAAGTCCAATGAGCTGCTGCCTACCATACTGTCGCGCTGCCAGGTATTTCGCATGCAAAGGCTTACCAGAGAAGAGATATGCACTATTATAATCAGGCACTTCGATATGCCCAGAGAAAGGGCCATGCTGTTTGCAGGACTTTCCGATGGGATTCCGGGCAAAGGGTTGCAGCTGGCAGGTTCACAGGAGTTTCATCAGATGCGAAGCGATGTCTTTAAATTTATAGAGAGGATTTTTGATTATGGCGATGTAGATAAGATGGCCCAGTGGGAATTTTTCAATCAATACAAGGACAGGATCGATGAAATATTGGACATGTTGGCCGTATGGTTCAGGGATATCCTGTCCTATAAGGAGACCGGCGATTCTGGGCTGATCATCAACATAGATAAACTGCCCGTGCTGGAAAAACAAGCCTCCATGTTTACAATCGGGCGTATTAGTAGTATCATTGAAGGTATAGAACGCACTCGAAGGATGCTCAAAGGAAACGTCAATCATCAATTGGCCATAGAGAATTTGCTGCTAAACATGTAGGAGGTGATTTTTATACAGACAGTAGTAGGGGTCAGGTTTAAAAGGGCGGGTAAGATATATTACTTTGACCCCAATGATATAGAGCTTAACCCGGGGGACCACGTGATAGTGGAGACGGCCCGTGGGATAGAATACGGTGAGATAGTGGTACCCGTAAAGCAAGTTCCGGAAGAGGATATAGTTCCACCCCTTAAGAAAGTCATCAGGAAGGCTACCGAAGAGGATGAGCAGAAGGTACGGGAAAACAAAGACAAGGAAAGCAAGGCCTTTGAAATATGCCTGAAGGAAATCTCCAAGCACAACCTTCCGATGAAGCTGGTGGGCGTGGAATACACCTTCGATAATAACAAGCTTATATTTTACTTTACGGCCGAAGGAAGGGTAGATTTCCGCGAGCTGGTAAGGGATTTGGCAGCCATTTTTAGGACCAGGATTGAGCTTAGGCAGATTGGCGTACGCGATGAAGCCAAGATGATAGGTGGGCTGGGTCCCTGCGGCAGGAATATGTGCTGCTGTACCTTTCTGGGAGATTTTCAGCCCGTATCCATTAGAATGGCAAAGGAACAGAAGCTATCGCTGAATCCGGCCAAGATATCAGGGGTATGCGGGAGGCTCATGTGTTGCTTGAAATTTGAACAGGATTTTTACGAGGATATACTAAGGCGGATGCCGAAAGTAAACAAGGAAGTAATAACCCCTGATGGCAAAGGCATTGTGGTGGATGTAAACGTACTATTTGAGAAGGTCAAGGTGAAGTTGATTCAGGAGGACGGTAATATAGAGGTTAAAGAATATCCTCCCGACAAGGTGGAATTGGTAGACAGGGGCCAGGGCGAAGAAGCCCTAAAGGAGACGGACGGGGTTCAGGAAGATTTAAATGAAATGGATGAAGAGTTAAGGTCATTAATAGATGAGTTTGACGGATGAAAAAAATTCTTGCAATTTTGGGTATGGATGATAGAATAGAAGAGGTGTTTGTTGTGGGGTTTCAATGTAAGGAGGTGAGGGTAGGTGGCGTACAAGATTACTGAGGAATGCATTGCATGTGGAGCCTGTCAGTCGGAGTGTCCGGTGGATGCCATCTCCGAAGGTGATGACATTTATGTCATAGATCCGGATGCTTGCATAGAGTGTGGCGCATGCGCCGATGTTTGTCCGGTGGGAGCTCCTCAACAGGAATAAGTAAGAATGCGAAGGATGAATAAGGATGTGCGATGAAAAGGACCTGATCGTTTCAGATTGGGTTCTTTTTTTATGGCAAGAAATTTTGGCTTTTAGCAGGAATATGACAATTTATGGCGAATATTTATTTGTGAAACTATAACTCTGGGAGTGATGTAGCTGTGTTTCGTAGAATCTTGGCGCTGCTTATTGGATTGGCCGTAGGAATTTTTTTTATAGGGACCATGCCAGTAGCCCAGGGGGATACTGATTACAGCATCATTCGCGTGCGTTTGGCTTCCATGGGGAATCCTGTCAGCGTAAAGGTTAAAGTGAATGGGAATTATAGCATACCTGAAAATAAGGATATCTACCTTGAGAAGAACAAAGAGTACGAGGTGGGTATACAGAATAGCAGCTTGATCCTGAAAAATGGAAATACCGTTTACACGCTGGGCAATAAGTTTACTTTTAAACAGCACAAGGGCGCAGATTCCGATGTTATAAGCGTTCTTAACACATCGTATGGATGGACAAATTATAAAGGCGATATGGTGGTGAGCCTGGAAGGAGGTTATATCAGGCTTACCAACCATGTGTATCTTGAGACATACTTGTATGGCGTGTTGCCTTACGAGATGAGCAACGGGTGGCCTTTGGAGGCGCTCAAAGCTCAAGCTGTAGCTGCGCGTACATATGCCGTCAGGTCCAAAAAGGCCTCTTCAGCCTCTTACGACGTGGTGGATACCCAGGCTGATCAGGTGTATAAAGGGTATGATGCCAATCAAGGCAATTGCATAAAGGCGGTGAACGAGACCGCTAAGATGGTGCTGAAATACAACGGAGGGTTTGTAACGACCTTTTATTCGTCCAGCAACGGAGGATGGATAGAAGCGGGGTATGAGGTTTTCTCGGGCATATCCAGGGATTACAAACCCCTTGCTGCCAAGGAGGATCCGCATGATCCCAGAAGCGGATGGAATTTTTCCATTTACAAGATGCAAATTGATATGGCAGGCAAGGACTTAGCAAATCCGCACAGCTGGTGGAACTCAACAGTAGAAAGGGATGTCAGCAACTATAAAAACTTCATAGATAGCTTGAAGGCAGAAATTAAGAAGAAAACCGGCGCGCTGGATGTCAAAATTATCAGCATTGATGAGGTGCGGTTTGAAGAAGAGACGGCGGGCAAGAGGAAAAGAAGAGCTTACTTTAAACTTTCCTTTTACATGAAGGGCGCTAACGGTTATGTAATGGATGATCAGGGTAATATAAAATCCAGCGTTGCGGAAGTCACGATTCAGACTGGTAATATGCGCTCCGTTGTAGGCACCAGCGTGATGAAGAGCTTGTACATAACAGGCCTGGAGCTGAGCAATGCGGGAACTCCAGGGCAAGAAAAGTACGTCATATCGGGACTGGGGTTTGGACACGGGGTTGGTATGAGCCAGTGGGGAGCCAGGGCTATGGCTGGGCAGGGAAAAACTTATAAGAATATTCTAAATTTCTATTACCCTGAGGCTACCATAGAAACTGTCAACATTTCTCCACCTGCTCTGACCGATATGCCCTCAAGAGGGGATGATAGGCAGGATTCCCAGCTACCCGGCAATGGAAATGAGAAACCGTCCAACGGTGGCGGTAGCCAGCAGCCTTCCAATGGCGGTACAGGCGGTAATGGAGGCGGACAGACCCAGCCCGAGCCCGTATATGGCACTGTAAAGGTGACCACTTCGCTGAATGTCAGGCAAGGGCCGGGGACGCAATACAAGCGCATTGGAGGATTGGGGCCTAATACTCGCGTACAAATATTAAAGCAGACAGGGGATTGGTACGAGATAAAGGCAGGTAACCTGCAGGGGTACGTCCATAAGGACTATGTTGTGCTGGAAGGAAACCAGCAGTCGCCGGGTTCTTCCTCCGGAGGCAATTCCGGAGGTAACTCCGGGGGCAACCAGGGACAGAAACCGCCAGTCGATCCTCCTGTGCCACCTAGCAATGATAAAAAGTACGCCATTGTGACCGCCAGCGCGTTGAATGTGCGCAGCGGACCCAGTACCAAGAATCATAAGATAGGGATGGTGGTCAAAGGGAATAAACTTACCGTGCTGGAAAAATCCGGCGAATGGTACAAGATAGAATACAATGGGCTTACGGGATATGTACACGGTGATTATATAAAGCTGGAGGATGCCGGTACTCAACCGCCCAGCTCAAATAACGGCAATGTGATAGCCAAGGGAACGGTAACAGCCAGTAGCCTTAACGTCCGCTCGGGAGCCGGTACGGGCTTTAACGTAATTGGAAAGCTTGCCAGGAACTCGAAGGTGGATATTCTGGAGAAGGTGGGAGCCTGGTACAAGATTAAGTACGGCAGTACGGTTGGGTACGTACACGGAGATTATATAAAGCTGGATAGCAACAATGCTGGCAATACAGGCTCCAATGGCTCCAAGCAGGAGCAGCCGGCTTCCACATCCACAGGGGTTGTTACCGCAAGCGCGTTAAATGTGAGATCCGGGCCAGGGACGAATTACAGCAAAATAGGAATTTTATATCGTAATAGCCAGGTGACCATTTTAGGCCAGAGCGGGGTGTGGTATAAAATAAAATTCGGCAGTAAGACAGGATATGTGCACAGGGATTACGTGAAGGTATCAAATGCCACATCTTCCCGTGGAGATGATAAGAGCTCGTCCGGTACAGCCGTGGTAACGGCCACATGGCTCAACGTCAGAAAGGGTCCCGGAACTAACTACGCTAAAGTTGGAGCTATAAAGATGAATTCCCGGGTGACCATTTTACAAAAGGAGGGTTCCTGGTATAAGATTAGTTACGGCACCTTGACCGGCTATGTTTCCGGAGACTACCTCAAATTTTAAGGAATTAACCTTATAGCAAAAAAGCGTGGGTTTTACTCCCACGCTTTTTTACTTGAAGTACTCTCAGGCCGTCTCCAAAACCCTTATGACTCCTTCACGGTATACCGGGATGGTGGGTAGCAGGTTTAGCTGAATGCAGTAATCCACGTCGGTCTCAAAACCCGCCTTCACCAGGTTTTTGTAATGGTACGTATGTTCCAGCACTTTTCTGAGGTTTTGCTTGTGGCTGGAATACATTTGCAGGCACACCAATCCCAAATCATCCAGCTCCATGGGCTTTCCCATATTTTGAATTGCATCCAGCATGGCGCCTACGGCCAGGATATCATCCAATGAAAACTTTCCGTCGGTGCCCGCGCATATGAAGGCGACGTCTGCATTCTGTTTTCCAATATATCGAGCTACGGCTTCAACGTTTAAGAACCCACCAATGATGGTCTCTTTTGCATCGCTGGCCTTCCTTATGGCTTTTGTTCCGTTGGTGGTAGTTATAAGCACGGTACGTCCCTTTACCACGTCACTGGTATATTCATACGGAGAATTTGAAAGGTCAAACCCCTCTATCTTTTGGGCATTTCTTTCACCACCTAAGAGGAAAGCGCCCCTTTCATAATTTTTGGATAATTTTATAGCTTCTTCAATATCAATTAAAGGAATAACTTCCCTGCATCCATTATGTAAAGCGGTGATGATTGTACTGCTGGCGCGAAGCACGTCAACGATGACGACCACGCGCTCTTTAAGCTCTTTTTCCTGTACGTTGCTCGGCAAAGCATAAACGTCTATTTTCATGACAACCTTTAGTGCCCTCCGATCAAAACTAAATTTTAATGCATACTTCTGAATTGATTTTAAGGCCTAAAGACCTAGTTTGTCAACTTTATTTCAGGCAATTTCATATAGCTTTAATCGACATTATCTGCCAAACACTATGGTACATATTATGACGGAAGCGATAAACCCGATCATGTCGGCTATCAGTGCAGCCCATAGAGTATATCTGATCTTTTTAATGCCGATGGACCCGAAATAGATTGATATGGTGTAAAATATGGTTTCGGTAGATCCCATGGCCGTAGAGGCTACCCGGCCAATAAACGAATCGGGACCATAAACCTTAAAGAGCTCGGCCAGTATTCCCGTTGAGGCAATGCCGGACATGGGACGCATGATTACGAGGGGAAGTATCTGAGCTGGAATACCCATAGACTCGGTAATAGGGCCTATAAGGCCTACAAGGAGGTCCATAGCCCCGGAAGCCCTGAATATGCCGATTGCCACAAACATAGCGACCATATAGGGTAACACCTTAACCGCGGTTACAAACCCTTCTTTTGCCCCTTCAACGAACGAATCGTATACGTTTACACCACATAGGTGTCCGTATATCAATACCATAAAGATAAAGGCAGGGATAGCAAAGGAGGATATTATATCAATAATGTTTGCCATATCGTATTTTACACCCTCGCTTTAATAATATCTCTGAAGTATTTTAGCGGCTATGATTCCTGCAGCCGTTGAGCAAACGGTGGCTATAAATGCGGTGCCGATGATCTCCGTTGGGTTGCTGGAGCCCGCCGTGCTGCGCAAGGCCACTACAGTGGCAGGTATTAGCTGCACAGAGGATGTATTTATAACCAAAAACATGCACATGGCATCGGTTGCCCTGTCCTTATGGGGATTCAATTCCTGCAGCTCTTTCATAGCTTTTATTCCCAAAGGGGTAGCTGCATTGCCCAAGCCCAGCATATTGGCAATTATGTTCATGGTTATGGCCCCTATAGCGGGATGCCTGGCTGGTATACCGCTGAACAAAAATCGCATTACCCCCTGCATTTTTTGCGAAATCTTCTTAACCAGCCCGGCTTCTTGAGCTACCCTCATAAGCCCTAACCACAACGCGTAAATGCCTATCAGTCCAAAACATAATTCCACCGCATATTTGGCATTGTCCAGAGCTGCCTGCGTAACCGCCTCTATTTTTCCGTTAAATGCGGCAACCACCAGTCCAATCAATATCAGCAGTATCCATACGACATTGACCATAGGCCTCACCTTTTAAGCAGCCTTTTTCTTTATCCATATGATATTGGTTTTTACAATAGAACGCATGCATAAATTAATTGTGTTTTTCATATTTTTTTTACAAACAGGCTATTGACTTTTATTGGTATTACTGGTAATATAATTTACGTGATTGGTGTCGAATTTTGTTAGAAGAGAGGGGGGAACGAGATGAAATCCACGGGCATTGTGAGAAAGGTAGATGAACTGGGAAGAGTTGTAATCCCCATCGAATTGCGTAGGACTCTTGGCATCGATAAGAAGGATGCTTTGGAGATTTACGTGGACGATGAACACATCATATTGAAGAAGTATGAACCCGCATGTATATTCTGCGACAATGCCAAAGATGTACAGATCTATAAGGGTAAGAACATATGTAAGGAGTGCCTGGCTGAACTGCGCAAGTTGTCCGAATAGTGCTTCTACCCCAGGCACCATCTTTTTTCCCTGGATGTAAATAATATTTCACATACACCCGGCAATAAATCAAAAAAAGTGTCAAATGTCTATAGAATGCTTGTAAACCTCGCTTTTCGGTAAACCGCGAACTTTTGCTACCTGCTTTACAGCTTCCTTTTTATCAAAGCCCTGGGCCATATATTGCCTTATGTGCTCTTCTATGGAAATATTCCACGCCTTGTCATCTGGTATGTCTTGATGCCCGCACCCTTCCAAAATGAGCACCATTTCGCCTTTAGGCGGATGCTCATTAAAGTGCTCCAGCATTTGCTCAATATATAAAATGATGACCTCTTCGTGCACCTTTGTCATTTCCCGTACCACTGCGACCTTTCTGTTGCCCAGCTTGTCAAGCATATCCCTTAGCGTGGCAAGTACCCTGTGCGGCGCTTCGTATATAATGACGGTGCGCTGCTCGCGCTTCAGCTCTTCCAGCCTTGCTTCCCTGTCCTTTTTCTCTCGGGGCAAAAACCCTTCAAAGGCGAAACGGCTTGTATCCATTCCGGATAGCACCAATGCTGCAATAGAGGCCGTGGCGCCAGGCAGTACCGTAACGGGTATACCGTTCTGCCTTGCCAGATCAATTAGCGGTATCCCCGGGTCAGATATGCCCGGCATGCCCGAATCGGATACCAGAGCCACATCATGGCCCTGCATAAGCAGCTCTATTATTTTTTGGCCCCGCTCCCTCTGATTGTGTTCATGGTAGCTTATAAGCGGCTTTGAGATCCCATAGTGATTTAAAAGCTTCAGCGTATGCCTGGTATCCTCGGCGGCGATATAATTCACCTCTTTGAGAATACGAAGCGCCCTTAAGGTTATGTCCTCCAGATTTCCTATTGGCGTTGCGCAGATGTAGAGAGTACCCGTTGCCGGCAAAAGACATCGCCCCTTAGATTTTCGTGCAGAATTTCATTTTATGCATTATTCTTCCATTGCCCTGATCGCTTCAACTGCAAGCTCCATCTCTTCTTGGCCTGAAAAGGCCCCTAACTTAAGATAGCGGACTATCCCTTCTTTGTCAATAATATAATTGGCGGGCACCCCGGCTTGATAATAGATTCCCCAGGCCTGGTCATCCCTGTCCAGGAGTACGGGAAAAGTATAGCCATGTTCCTGAATAAAATCTTTAACCTTCTTTTCTGCAGCTTTATCATCGGTCCCGCCCCGAAGCTCTAGTGAAGTGGAGCTAACTGCCAGGATCACGACATCTTCATCTTTGTGCTTTGCGAAAAATTCCTCCATATGAGGCATCTCATCCCGGCAGGGCGGACACCAGGTAGCCCAGAAATTGAGAAATATGATTTTTCCCTTGTAATCCGACAGCTTGACCTTATTGCCGTTTAAATCTTCAGCTTCAAAATCCTCCATAGGCTTGTTAATCTCGAAAAAAAAGTATTTGTTTTTCAAGGTATCCTGTAGGGAAGCTGCATCTTGGCCATTGACTTCATTATTTGATGGCCTGGTATCATTTTCATCTTGCTTTTTATCTTGGTCTTCCTCTAAGTTTTGATGTGGATTTTCGCCTTGTTGCTCGCCCGCCTGATCCTGCGGCTTTTCCGGCGATACCTCGTTTGACACGGTACACCCGCTTGTAACCAGCCAAAACATCAGCAAAAGGAAGAATATTTTGGTGATCCGGAGCATGGTTCTTACATCATCCTTTCATATGTGATTTTCGGCTATGCGCCTAAAAAGGCCAGTTTATTGAAAAATATCAATAATCCTATTATGACGAGAAGCCCACCGCTTATCCATCGTATTGCATCCATATATTTGTACAGCTTTTTGATAGGCTTCCACAGCACTCGAATACCCGCTGCCAGTGCCACAAAAGGTAAGCCCAGCCCCAAACTATACACCGCCAGTAATCCCATTCCAGCGCCAACGGTACGGGCCTGACTGGCCATGACCAGCACCGAAGCAAGCATCGGACCTATACAGGGCGTCCATCCAAGCCCGAATCCTATGCCCATGACGATAGAGGTAATAAATCCCGGACTGCCAAGGTTTATATTAAGCCTTCTCTCATAATTTAAAAAGGGAATGGGGATAATTTCCATATGGAACAGGCCCAAAAACACTATTAGCGCTCCGCTTACCTTTCGTATAACATCCCTGTGCAGCGCTATAAACTTTCCGAGGGAGCTTGCAACGGTACCCATGGCGATAAATACTAAAGAAAAGCCTATTATAAACAAAAGGGCGTTGAGCACCACGGTACGGTAAGCCCTGAATGTCCCGTGGAGCAGGTTATCGACGCTCTGTCCTGTCAAATAAGCCAGGTATACCGGAATAAGCGGTAAAACGCAAGGAGATACAAAGGAGGCTACGCCTTCCACAAAGACCATAAAAATAAAGGTAAAGTCTCCCACTTATCTTCCCCCTTGTTTTTATTTTATTAATACCCTCATTACGAATATAAAAACACCGTATTATGTTAATATTATGAAATTATGATATAATGTTGTTCCGATTTTAGGCATTTACATATTTAACACATATATTTACAATTTCATTTATAATATATTTAGCTTTGTTAACAAATTTTAAAATTTTTCCGCCCTGTCTTGACTTATAACATAATTTGTAGAATAATGTTAAATGCCATACAACAAGCTCAATGGGGGTATATACATGAGGAAGTTTTTCATAACCGCATTGTCCATATTGCTCGTATTTCTAATAGCCTCAGCTGCTTATATCTATGTTTTGCTTGATCAGATTGAAGATAATTCTCTAGCAGATTCTTCTGATTCGTCGGATTCGTCAACTCCTCCGGGAAAATTAACCCCTGAAGATTTGGGAATTTCTGAAGAGGCTCCCAAGGCCAGCGAAACCGGTGTAACCAATATACTATTGTTTGGTTTGGACTCAAGGGCAAAAAATAGCGTATCTCGGTCGGATACCATAATGATCGCAACCATCGATAAGAAGAACCAGGCCATTAAGCTTACTTCCCTGATGAGGGATATGTACGTGCCCATACCCGGCAGGAAAAATAACAGGATAAATACTGCCTATATCTTTGGGGGCCCTGCACTCGCCATCAAAACGGTAAATACCAACTTTGACCTGGATATCCGCTACTATGTTACGGTGGACTTTTTCGGTTTGGAAAAGATCATCGACCAGGTAGGCGGTGTAACCATAGACGTCAAAGAGAAGGAAATCCCTTACATTAACTCTTGCATAAAAGAGCTTAACGGTCTAAACAAAGATACAAAGCCGGTGGCTTTACTCACAGAGTCCGGTTTACAGACTTTAAATGGCAGGCAGGCGGTAGCATATGCTCGCGTGCGAAAAGTGGGGAATGCCGATTTCGAGAGGACCGAGAGACAGAGGCGGGTACTGGCGGAATTATTCAAAAAGGTAAAAACCATCAATCCGTTAAAGCTGCCCGGCTTGGTGACCACCATGTTGCCCTATGTGGAGACCAATCTGCCGAAGACGGAAATTTTGAGCCTGGGGATCTCGGTCCTGGGATTCAAAAACAAGGACATAATACAGTATCGGCTACCCGTTGATGGTACGTTTACCTCTAAGCGTATCGACGGCATGGCAGTGCTGGTACCCGATTTAGAAAAGAACAAAACTCTGCTTCACGATTTCATCTACGGAGACGGTGTAAACAACGATGATACTGGCAGCGAAAGCGTCGCTGCCCAGCAATAGAATTATTATATTGACGAGGGCTAAAATTAAAGGGCTATGCTTAAAACAGCATAGCCCTTTTAAATTGGGCTTCGGCATTCGTATTAAATTTTCCTCAATATCTACTTAATATTTCAAGCAATATGTTCTTTGCTTTGAGGATGTCTTCCTTCTGCTTGGGACCGGAAATTTCCCGCTCTATGATCAACGGCCCTTTATAATTGTGTTTTATGAGGCGGTCTATCAATAAGGGGAAGTTAACCAGCCCTTCTCCCACCGGCGTTTCCTCGCCCAGTTGCCTGCCGTTGGTGGGATACCTGCCGTCCTTTACGTGTACGCCCCTTATGAGGCCTTTGAATATCTCCACGGCGTCGACCGGATTGGCTTTACCGTAGAGCAACAGGTTGGCAGGGTCAAGGTTTATGCCTAGGTTGTCCAGGCCCACATCCTCTATGGTTCGAATCAGGGTAATGGGGGTTTCCTGCCCCGTTTCAAAATTGAAGTAAATGTTGAGGCTCTTGCAATAGGAAGCCACTTCCCTCACTGCAATCACGGTTTCGCGGTATTCCGTTGTGGAGGGGTTTTCGGGGATGAACCCTACGTGGGTGACTATATCGTTTACCCCCAGTGTTTTTGCGAAATCGGCTCCGCGCTTTAAGGCTTCTATCCTGACATACCTGTATTCCTTTGGTACCAATCCCAGCGTTAAAGGGCCGTCAATGAAATTCCATACCTTAGGGCCCGGCCATCCCACCCATACACTGGCTATCTTTACCTTATCCCCCGCCATCTCCTTTAATCTGCAGGCGTTTTCTTCGGTCAGTATATCAGTATTCCATGCGTTTACCTGGCATGTATCAAGACCCAGTTCCCGCAGCTCCTGTATTCCATTTTGGAGCAATTTCTCCAGGGAGATAATCACCCCTATATCCAGGTTATACATTATTTCTTCCTCCTTGTTTACAGTTCGATAAATTTGCCGCCGTTATCGGCCGATTCTATTTCAGTTCGAGCAATGCGTATGGTTTCCATGGTGCTGTACGGCGATGCTACATCGATGGGAGTATCGTTGATCAGGGCGTTGATAAAGTACTTTATCTCGCGATAGTACCCGCTTTCCTTTGGCAAATCGGGCGTAAAGGATTTGCCATCGTTGGGATTGACCTTGAGAACTCCTCCTTCGTATACCAGGTTGCCCTTTTCAAAGTTTACCCTGTACACCATGCTGAAGCCATAGTCTCCATTTAGGACCCAGTCATCCTCCGCCGTTATCACCTTGCCATCTTCATAGATGTATCGAGTGGATACTATATCATACCCGCTGCCTGGAATGACGTTCCTGGCTATTGTGGAAACTGCTTTGGGCGTACCGAACAGCCAGTTTATCGTGTCTACGTCATGTATATGCTGGTCCAGAATTGCGCCCCCGCTTTTGTCCTTCTGCAGCAGCCAGTTCTGATACGACCATTTGGGGGTCCCGCCACCGCGGAAGAAATAGCCACCCAGTACCTTTCCGAACCTGTTGGTCTCCACGCATTCCTTTAGGTACTCGTATTCCGGCCAGAAGCGCAGGCATTGAGCGATCATGAGCTTTTTGTTGTTCCTTTCGGCAGCTTCTATCATGGCTTTGCATTCATCTACGGTGAGGGCCATGGGCTTCTCGCACAATACATGCATGCCCTTGTTAAGGGCCTTTATGGCCGCTTCAGCGTGCAGGTAGGTGGGCAGCGTGATATCCACATAGTCCAGATCTTCTTTTTCCAGCATTTCGTCTATGTCGGTATACAGGTTGTATTTTGAGAAGTCGTATTTCTGATTACCTACTTCGATATTGCCGGGCAGGAATTTGTTTTCGAACTTGTCCCTGTCTATATCGCATATGGCTATCAGCTTCACCGGGAAGCCTTCAGCTTCAAGCTGTATATAGTTATCCAGATGGCCCCTGCCCATAAAACCTATTCCTATAAGCCCTACCTTTACCATATACATCTCCTCCTTATTTTTTTATCTTCCTAAAATCCTGTCCATGGATATGGACGTATTGTATATTATCTGGTTGGTATAGTGGGTATAATTGGGTATCATTTCAGCGGTGACGTAATCGTCATAACCCACTTCTTTAAAGGCTTGCATCACCTCGGGGAAGTTTACATCCCCGGCCAATAGATCCACAAACCCTTCCAGGGTGCCAACCCTTCTTCTAAAATCCTTGAAGTGTACTTTCTTGATGCGTTTGCCCAGGATCCTTATCCAGTGTTCGGGGTACCCGGTGTATATAACGTTGCCTACGTCCAAATAAACCCCTACATATGGGCTGTCGATCTTATCGATGAAGTCTCTCATCTCCAGAGGGGATAGCAGGAATTTGTTCCACACGTTTTCCAGGCATATGCTAACTTTGGTAGCCTCGGCTTCTTCTTTGAGCTGCATAAAGGCTTCCAGAGCGCGCTCATAGGCTACGTCGTATTGTACCACTTCGCTATCGGGCGAAAGCCCAGCTACCATACCCGGTACTACCAGGATGCCGTCTGTTCCAAGCAAGGCCGCAGTCTCAAGCTGCTTTCTTACTATGTCCTTGGATTTTTGCCTTATTTTGGGGTCCGAGCTGGTCACGGGGTATGCCCAGTATAGGCCGGTTGCCAGGCTGGCTATTTCGATACCGGTATCCTCGGCAATTTTTTTGATCCGCAGTATATCCTTTTCGCTGCTGTTTAGACCGAGCTCACCCTGCTCGTCCAGGCTGAGCTCGATGCCATCAAATCCTGCATCTTTAGCCATGGCCATGCATTCGGCTACCGTCATACCGCTCTTAAAGGACCATATGTTTATCCCCTTTTTCATAAAGCCCTTGACCTCCCTCTTTATTGATTTGATGAAAAGAATTTGCTAAGATTTATATAGGCTATGAAGATGGATCTCTGTGTGGCTCAAATGCTCTCTACATATTTGATTATATATCGAAACGGGTTCTTTTTCCATGCATAAAAGGACGCTTTTTTTATAATATCGGACACTCTTGTTCGGAAAGGGGAATGCGTTGCCTTGGCCGTGAATAAGAGGGTGGAATACCCCAAGATACCCCTGGACAGCGTTATAGAAATAAACGAGATAGTGAGCCTGTTTTATTTTGAATACGCGAAGGATTTCGTATTTCAGGGGGAAAGCCATGACTTCTGGGAGTTCCTCTATGTGGACAAGGGTCAGGTGGAGGTCATGGCAGATACCGAAGGTTATCAGCTGCAGCAGGGGGAAATGATATTTCATAAGCCCAATGAGTTCCACAGCGTATGGGCAAACGGCAAGATTGCCCCTAACCTCATAGTGGCGTCATTTGTGTGCAACAGCCCTGCCATGAAGTTCTTTGAGAACAAGATCCTGAAGGCAGGTGAAGAGGAGAAGGACATACTTGCCAGGCTGATAAGAGAGCGCACCTATTGTTTCAATAAGCGGCTCAACGAATTCATCACGGTTAAGGATAAAACATCGGAGGGGCCATTTGGGGCGCAACAGCTCATAAAGATATATCTGGAGTTGCTGCTTATAACGCTTATAAGGAGCAATACGGCCATAAGGAAAAGGGAGCGCATTTCATCGTTAACCAGGTGCCGGGCGGAAGACGACCTGGTAAACCGCATCATATGCTTTATGAGGCGGAACATCGAAAGAAATCTTACCGTAGATGACTTCTGCAAGGAGTTTTCTCTCAGCCGTACCAGGATAAAGAGCCTGTTTAAAGACAGGATGCAGACGGGCATCATACAGTATTTCAGGCGGATGAAGATTGAAAAGGCCAAAGAGCTCATAAGGGAGGAAAACTACAACTTTTCAGAGATAGCCGAGAGGCTGGGTTTCAGTTCGGTCCATTACTTTTCCCACGTGTTTAAGAAGATCACAGATATGACCCCATCGGAATACGCCGTGTCGGTCAAATCCAAGGCAGAGCTGCCAAAGGAATAATGATACGGAGATCATGGGTTCTAACGGGAATCGATAAAAGATACGGAATTTTTGACTTGCTGGAATAATACTTGACATAATGGATAATATCATAGTATAGTATTTGTAAGCTTGTAAACGCGATGAAGGGAAGAGTAGGCAGGCAGACCCTCCTTCAGAGAGCCGGGTTAGGTGAAAGCCGGTGGTGGAGTTTCCTGCTGAACATGGTCTTGGAGCGGAGCGGTCGAAATGATTAGTAGGCCGCTACGGGAGGTCCCGTTATAGGTACAGGTGATGATGGTCACCGGTAGAGTTTTTCGCCGCGAGGCGAAAAAGAATTAGGGTGGTACCGCGAAGAATACCCCTCGTCCCTATATTGGAGCGAGGGGTTTTTTGCATTGAGGCCTTCGGGGCGGGATCATCCTGTGGATATTTACGAGGGGCGTTTTTGAATGCTGTATAAGCTTTTGGGGCTTTGATAGTGGCCAGCTGGCCATGACGTCTCATGTTTACTTAAGGTTCAGGAGCATGGTAAAAGGCTAGAAAATGGCGATGATAAACTACATTAATAAATAGGAGGGTTGAAAAATGGCCGATAAAAAGACTTTTTACATTACAACTCCCATATATTATCCCAGCGATAAGCTGCACATTGGGCATGCCTATACTACCGTGGCGGCTGATGCCATGGCGAGGTTTAAGAGGCTGACGGGTTACGATGTCATGTTTTTGACCGGGACGGACGAACACGGCCAGAAGATAGAGCGATTGGCCAGGGAAAAGGGGGTGACCCCTAAAGAATATGTGGATAACATAGTGGCCGGGATCAAAGTGCTGTGGAAGCTGATGGATATATCCTACGATGATTTCATTCGGACCACCGAAGAACGGCACGAGAAGGTGGTACAAAGGATATTCAAGAAGCTGTACGACCAGGGCGATATATACAAGGGCGAATACCAGGGGTGGTATTGTACCCCGTGCGAGTCGTTCTGGACCGAGCGACAGCTGGTGGACGGGAAATGCCCCGATTGCGGCAGAAAGGTGGAGCTGGTGAAGGAAGAGGCCTATTTCTTTAAGCTGTCAAAGTACCAGCAACGGCTGATAGAGTATATCGAGGCCCATGATGAGTTTATACAGCCGCCTTCGCGCAAGAACGAGATGCTCAACAACTTCCTGAGGCCCGGGTTGGAGGATCTATGCGTCTCCCGTACCTCGTTTAGATGGGGCATCCCGGTATCTTTCGATGATAAACACGTTGTATATGTTTGGATTGATGCCCTTTCCAACTATATTTCGGCTTTGGGGTACATGACGGACAATGACGAAAAATACAGGAAGTACTGGCCGGCTGATGTACACCTGGTGGGTAAGGAAATCGTCAGGTTCCACACCATCATATGGCCCATAATGCTGATGGCCCTTGGTGAACCCCTTCCTAAACAGGTGTTTGGCCATGGATGGCTGGTGCTGGAAGGGGGCAAGATGTCCAAGTCCAAGGGTAACGTGGTGGACCCGGTGGTGCTGGTTGAGCGCTATGGCCTGGACGCCATACGCTACTTCCTGCTCAGAGAGGTACCCTTTGGTGCCGATGGGGTCTTTTCCAATGAGGCCCTGATCAACAGGATAAATTCGGATCTGGTAAATGATCTGGGCAACCTGGTCAACCGCACTATAGCCATGGTGGACAGGTATTTTGACGGCTTGATCCCGCAGCCCGAAGCACCTGGGGATATCGATGCCGAGCTAAGGCAACTGGCAGTTTCCACTCCTGCCAGGGTAGAAGAGCTGATGAATAAGTTCGAGTACAGCAACGCTTTGGCCGAGATATGGAAGCTCATCGGCAGGGCCAATAAATATATAGATGAGACTACTCCATGGGTGCTGGCCAAGGACCCGGATAAGCGCCATAGGCTGGGTACGGTGCTTTATAATCTGTCGGAATGCCTGCGCATGATATCGGTATTGATCAGCCCGTTCATGACCAGGACGCCCGGGAAGATTTGCCAGCAGCTGGGCATAAGGGATGAAAGCCTCACCACCTGGGATAGCCTGGCCGAGTTCGGGAAGCTGCCGCCGGGGACCAGGATACAGCGCGGGGAGATCATATTCCCCAGGCTGGATGTGGAGAAGGAGCTTAAAGAGCTGGAAGAAATACAGCAAAGGGCCAAGCAGGCGAGCCAGAATAGCGGTGCAACCCATACTGCTCAACAAGAAGCGGCGCAGGTCTCGAGCCAGGCTATGCATCAAGGCAGGCAGGAAGCTCCTCAACGTAAGGAGCAGGGGGATGGCAAGATCAGCATCGACGATTTTGCAAAGCTGGATCTCAGGGTAGCAAGGGTGATAAGCGCCGAGGCCGTGGAGAAGAGCAACAAACTGCTAAAATTGATGCTGGAGGTAGGAGACGAGACGCGCCAGGTGGTTTCGGGGATAGCTAAATATTATGCGCCCGAGCAGCTGGTGGGCAAAAAGGTCATACTGGTGGCCAATTTAAAGCCTGCCAAGCTCATGGGCATAGTATCGGAAGGCATGATACTGGCTGCCACCGATGATGAGGGGAACCTGACCCTGTTGACGGTAGATCATGACATTGCCAGCGGTTCCAGAATAAGCTGATGAACGTATACAAAGCGCGTGGAAGCGGTAAAAAAGGGAATCGAGGGGATGGAAATGCTGTTTGATACTCATGCGCACCTGGAGGATGAAAGGTTTGATGAGGACAGGGAACAGCTGATCGAAGAGCTGCCCGAAAGGGGTGTGGCCTACGTTGTGAACGTGGGCTCCACCCTTGAAACTTCCCGCATGTCGGTGGAGCTGGCGGCGCGGTATCCTTTCATATACGCCGCTGTAGGCGTTCACCCCCATGACGTGTCCCAAATGAGCAGCCGTGATCTGGACGACATTGAAGCCCTTGCCAAAAGCCATAAGGTTGTGGCAATCGGCGAGATCGGTCTGGACTATTATTATGATTTTTCGCCCAGGAAGCTGCAAAAGGAGTGGTTTGCCCGGCAGATAAACCTGGCGTATAGCCTGGGATTGCCCATAATCATACACGATAGGGATGCCCATGCGGACGTGCTCGACATACTCAAGGCCCACAAGGACAGGATAGTGGGTGGGGTGATGCACTGCTATTCGGGGAGCTGGGAAATGGCAAAGGATTTCATGGACCTGGGGTTCTATATAGCTTTGGGCGGCCCCGTTACTTTTAAGAATGCTAAACGGCCGGTGGAGGTAGCCCAGAAGATTTCTCTGGACAGGCTGGTCATTGAAACCGATAGCCCGTATTTGGCACCCACGCCCCACAGGGGTGAGCGCAACAATCCCGCCTACGTGAGGCTGGTAGCCCAAAAGATTGCCGAGGTTCGCGGGATGGTCTTTGAGGAAATCGCCCAGGTTACCTTGCAGAATGCAAAAAAGCTGTTTAAAATATAGAAATAGTCTTATAAAAAATAAGGTGGATAATTGGACTCAATGAATAAGGAGATGGAGTAATGAACACTTACGTCTATAGGCTAGGAGATGCCTTATACATCAATTTGACCAATCGGTGTACCAACCGCTGCGATTTTTGCATTCGCAATGCATACGAAGGTATAGGGGAGTACAACCTGTGGTTGGACAGAGAACCTACCGCTCAAGAGGTGATTGAGCAGATAGGGGATCCTACCAGGTACAGCGAGATAGTGTTTTGCGGGTTTGGGGAACCCATGATAAGGCTTGAAGAGCTCATAGAGATTGCCAGGGAAGTAAAGAAAAGAGGGGGCAAGGTCAGGGTCAACACAAACGGCCAGGCTAACCTTTATCACGGCAGGAATGTGGTGCCGTTGCTCGAAGGGCTGGTGGATGTAATTTCCATTAGCCTCAATGCCCCCACCGCCGAACAGTATGACGCCATATGCCATTCGTGTTATGGAAGGGAAGCCTTTGAGAGCGTGCTGGAGTTTGCCAGGGAATGTGTCAAGGTCATTCCGACGGTGGTACTTTCGGTGGTGGACGTATTATCCCCCGACGATATTGAAAGGTGCCGTATCATTGCCGAGGGCATGGGCGCTCGGCTCAGGGTACGCCAGATGATAGAATGAGGAGGATGTTCACCGATAATATTCGGCGAACATCCTCCTAGCTATATCCAGCTTTACGTCCCCTTCGCCTGCGGGCACTTCCAGGGCCACGCATACCAGAAGGGGTTTTTCAGTATTTAGGGTGAATCCGATAAACCAGGCTATTTCCTGGGTTTTATCTCCAACCTGCGCCGTCCCGGTTTTGCCAGCGATGGTAAGCCCGGGAATTTTTACTTTATGGGCCGTACCGGTTGGATCTTCTACCGTATCTACCAGCATGGGCAGTAGGGTTTCCACCTGCTGTCGGGCTATGACGCCTTCCAGCCAGGGCCTGGGTTGTAAGGATTCTACGACTTGATTCGATGCGGTGCGGACTTCCTTTACGATCTGCGGAAGCATCATATTGCCGCCGTTGTAGAAGGCGGTATACATGACAGCCATCTGCAGGGGGGTTACCAGCATTTCGCCCTGTCCGTAGCTGGAATTGGCAAGCAGGGCATCGCTCCACTGGGTGGTGCTGTTCTTTATCTGGGAAGCTTTGACGGGCAGGGTAAAGGGCAGGGATTTGCCCAGCCCGTATCGCTGGGCAAAGCTTTGGAAGTCTTTATAGCCTATCTTTAGTCCCGTCCATGCGAAATATATGTTGTCGGACCAAACGATGGCATTGCGCAGGTTTACCTCCCCCGCGGGATGGGGTACCCGCCTGATGGGCGGAGCCGTCCAGCTGGGTGTGGGGATCCATTCCTCTTTTTGGGCCTCGGCCACTACCGTTTCAGGGGTGATGGCCCCCAGCTCAAGGGCCATGGCTGCCGTGAAGGGCTTAAATACTGACCCCGGAGGATACAGGCTCTGCAAGCACCTGTTTACAAGGGGATGGTTGGGGTCCTGGGATATAGCTTTCCATGAGGAAGGAGATACTCCCACGGGGAATACGTTGGGGTCAAAGGAAGGCTGGCTTACCATGGCCAGTATTTCGCCGGTGGCCGGGTTTAGAGCTATGGCGCTGCCTTTATGGCCTTTTAATGCCTCGTATGCAGTTATTTGAAGGTCGGGGTCCAGGGTCAACATGACGTTGCTGCCGTCCTGGGCTTCTACCTGGGCTATAATGGCTTTTTGCTCTCCTTCTTTGTCCTCTATGTAAAGGGTATAGCCTCTGCGGCCCCTTAGGTTTTCTTCCAGAGCCGCTTCTATTCCCTGTCGGCCAATCAGGTCTTCCGCTTCATACCCTTCGGATGACTTTTCTTCTACCTCATCCTGGTTGATCCGCTGTACATATCCCGTTACGTGGGCAAATGCCTGCTCCATAGAGTACTGGCGCGTAATATGGCTTTTGCTGGACAGCATGACCCCTTTAACGTTGAGCAACTCGTTTTTATAGTCCTCGGAGATGTTAAAAGGCAGGTTTTTGATGGGCACGAACAGGTCGGGGTTGTCCTTCACCCATTTCTGATCTAGTATTTTGCGTATGGCGCTTTCATCCATTTCTATAAGGGGTGCCAGGGTTTTTATAAAGTTATCGGTGTCGGGAATGGCCGATGGCTTGGCCCCTACCGTATAAGCCGGTCCATCAACGGCCAGCGGATTTCCATCTCTATCGGTGATGGATCCCCGCTTGGCGCTATGCTGGGCAATCCTCACTTTATCCCCTTCATCCATGAGGGGAAATATGAGGGAAGGGGACCACGCTATTTTCCACTGCTTATCTTCTAACACCAGGGGAAGGGTATATTCGTATTCGAAGGTTCCCACCGTATTTGTATGGAACTCGGCCTTAAAGGGAAGATAGGCTTCATCATCTTCAATGATAATTTCCTGTGCGGCAATTTCCAAACTTTGTAACCTGATGGCCGAAAATATGTTGGAGTATCTGTTTACGAAGTCCTCTTGATTGATGGAAGATTGCGATTTCGAAGACAAAAGTTGGTACATGTCCTGATATTTACCCTGTTTCCAAGCGTCCAGGTAAGCGTCGGCAGGCTCCTTAGGGCTGGGCTTGGAACAAGCCGGTAGCGTCCAGCAAATGATCAGGCTCAGTATTATTAACGCCATAAATCTCTTCATGAGTGCCTTTCACCTCTTTGCCAATAATCCGTGCTTTGTATATTTTACCATACATCATCTAAATGTCCAGCTGGTTAATTTTTGCCGTGCCCCACAATTATTTAGTATATTACCCATACCCAATGGAATAATATAGAAATAGAATAGGTAAAAACGAATAAAAACTAAGTTGATTCGGGGGCTTTATGGTTAGGGCTATACGTATGCCTTAATTGTTACAAAACGTTGACAAAATGTTAAAAAAATATTACAATAAAGTAACAGTTTTTTATTCAATTTTACCGCATGTGGCCCCCGCGATGTCTTGATAAATGAAGGAGGGTGATTCATGGAACCTCAAAGAAGCGGGGCATTTAAGTCGCTAAGGAGTAAGTTTTTACTGGCGGTTTTGATTGTCCTGCTTGTATTAAGCGCAGTTTCGGCTTATGTTGTCCATTATATAGACGATATAAGCTATGCAGTCACGTTAAAGGATGATGGCCGGGAGGTTGAAATAGTCACTTTTGAAAAAACGGTTGGCGATTTCCTGAATAAGTACGAAATCGAGCTGAGTCCAGGGGACAGCATAAATCTGGATAGAGAACACGGGCTTTACGACGGCGCTATAATCAAGATAACGCGTACTCTGCCTTTTTATGTTGCGGCCGATAAAAAAGAAAAGACAGTATATCTACCCAAGGGAGCTACGGTAGCCGATGTGCTGAAGAAGGCGGGTATTGCCTTAAGGGAAAAGGATGTGGTAAACTACAAGTTGGATGCCGGTGCCATTCCCGGTGAAAAGATCATAGTGACCAGATACGATGAAGAGATCATAACGGAGAAGGAGCCCATCGCTTACAGCGTAATCGTCAAAAAGAATCACAATATGGATGAGGGAGTGCAGAAGGTTGTCCGGGAAGGGAAGGAAGGGGAGCTTCAGAGGAAGATACTGGTCACCTATCGGGATGGCCAGGAGATATCGAGAGAGATAATAGAGGAAAAGGTAGCGGTACAGCCAGTAGACCGCGTTGTGCATGTCGGAACGGTAAAAAAGAAGATAACTTCCCGCGGAGATGTCTTGCGCTATTCCACCGTCAAGACCTTTGAGGCCACCGCTTATACCCATACCGGAAGGCCTACCAAAACGGGTGTCATGCCTAGGGTGGGCTATATTGCGGTAGACCCCAGGATAATCCCATTGTATAAGACGGTATATGTAGAGTTCCCCAGGGGATGGGAGCATTTAAACGGTTACTATAAAGCCATGGATATCGGAGGAGCTATCAAGGGATACAGGATCGATGTATTTATGGACAGTGAGAGCCAGTGCTTGAAATTTGGCAGAAGGAGTGTCAAAGTATATTTTCCTAAAAGATGATGTATAAGAATGTACAACCGCTTACTTCGCCCAGAGTGGTAAAGGAACTCATGGCCCGATACGGGGTGAGTTTTAAAAAGGGTTTGGGGCAAAACTTTCTGGTCGATAGAAATATACTTGACAAAATAATAAGGGCAGCGGAACTCCATGAAGAAGATGCGGTGCTGGAGATCGGAGCAGGGATAGGGACGTTGACCAGGGAACTGGCCTGCTCTGCCAAGCAGGTGGTGGCCATCGAAATAGATGACAGGCTGTTCCCAATTCTCCACGACGTCCTGTCGGGCTGCTCCAATGTGCAGCTTGTTGAGGGGGATATTCTCAAGCTGGACATAAAGCAGCTGGTAGGCCAATACTTTGGGGATCGGCCGTTTAAGGTGATAGGCAATTTGCCCTATTACATTTCCACACCGGTGTTGATGATGTTTTTGGAAAGTGATCTGAATTATGAGGCCATGGTGGTCATGGTACAAAAGGAAGTGGCGTATAGGATGACGGCCGGGGCCGGTACAAAGGACTACGGGATGCTGTCCATTGCCGTTCAGTATTACACCTGTCCCGAAATAGTAGCTGTTGTGTCGGCCAACGTATTTATCCCTCCTCCCAAGGTGGATTCGGCCATCGTGCTGCTTAAAAGGAGGCCCAACCCGCCGGTACGGGTGGAGGATTCCCAGCTGTTTTTCAGGGTGGTGAGGGCAGCTTTCGGTCAGAGGCGAAAGACCATACTCAATGCCCTGACGGCTCTGGAACCGGGAGGCGTGGATAAAGGGAAATTGTATGATGTGTTTAACAAATGCAACATCGATCCCCAAACGAGAGGTGAGGACCTCACCATACAGCAATACGCCGACATAGCCAATGCGCTGTGCCCTGAGGGGCAAAAAGGTTGATAGTTGAGCGCATGTTAAAACGATGAAAAACCCCAATTCGATAGAATTGGGGTTTCTTTTTTTGTCTTGCTTCATATATTTATAGTAAAAAAAGTAAAGGAGGGGGAAGAGTTGGCCAGAGGGTACTATCACCGTTCGTTTGTCATTTTACAGCCTTGGGATTCAAAGGTCAACATAAAAGCCGAAAAGCCGCCTGCGGGGTATTGTAAAATCGAGGTACGAAACGATAAATGCAGGATGTACTTCCATGTACAGGACTTAAAATCCCATGGAGTTCAGCAGGAAGGCTATGACGTCTTTTTGGTATCGGCACAGGAAGGGATATCTCCCCAGAAGATTGCCAGCATCTACGTTGACCAGCGAGGCCGCGGAGAATGCGCTGTAGAGATAAACGTAAACGACGTTGGGGGTTCGGGCTACTCCCTTGACCAATTCCATGGACTAGCAGTTGTTCGGGATGACCATGGCGATATCAGCTATCCGCTAGTAGGCTATGCCAACAAGCGGGTAGAACTGGATTGGGGAGGACGAATAAAAAGGGATATAGGGAGATATTACAATAAGGCTGCAAAGGCAGTAACCGAGAGCAGGAAAGAAGCCAGTGCAGCTAGGCCGCTTGAGGAGAGAAAGGAAGAGGGAGCCCAGAGAGAACCCTTATTTACCATGGATAGTAAAAAGCAGAAAACCATACAGGATATAATTACTGCGCTGGGACCTTTGTTGCAGAGCAGAATGCAGGAAAGCCGAGTAGAACAGGAAAAAATGCAGGCGCAACAAGCACAGGAAGTAGAAAAAGAGCAGGATGGCGATAGGGAAAAGGCCGAAGGCCAAAAAGCGATGGTACAAGGGGAGAAAATGGCTGAAAAGGCGGATATGACGAGCGATCAAACCTATAGTCCATCCAAATCGCCTCAGAAGATAGTTGAGGAACAGGATGAAGAGGTTATGGCTGCAAGCACAGATGCTGCACCGGAGGCTCAGATGGAAGACGCATCGCAAGCGGGCAAGGACGGCCAGGGGCTTAAAGCCCGGGAAACGGTGACAGGAGAAATGGTTTCGGCAGAGGGGCAAGCTCAAGAGCAGGAAGGCGGGGTTGAAGGAGAACCTGTTGAGGGAGAAAGCAAGATTCAACAGCAGGCAGCTGACCTATCGGGCAAACAAACTTACTGGGAGAAGACCAGGGAATACTATACTAGGTTGTTTGAGACCCACAGAAGGGTTTACCCGTTCATAGTGGAAATGGAAGAGGTCCAGTGGGTGGAAGTGCCATATGAGGATGATTACGGCCAGTATAGCTACATAGCATCTCGGAATGCGGGTAACGGCTATCATTACGGACATTATATCGTAGGGCTTGTGAAGGAGAACGGGGAAGTTCGCTATGTAGCATATGGAATTCCGGGGCCATACGGCACCATGCCACCGGCATTTATGCAGGGATTTTATAGATGGGCCCCATCAAGGTATGGTTATGGAATGGGTTATTGGCTGCTGTATGTCGATGCGCATACGGGGGAAATCGCGTATCCCTATTGACCGTACTTTATCAGCCGGGCTGGAAATCAATCCGTATAATAAGCTAAGGTGTAGGGGATAAAAAGGACAGCGCTATATTTGGCGTTTTGTCCTTTTTCTTGTTTAAAAATATTATTGACGCCATCTTTCAAATTCCAAAGAAATATGGTAAAATAAAATAGTGTTTTACAAATTATACTAATTATGGGAATTTTCGATAAAAACCAACAAAATTCGCGTGAAATTGGGATCAAAAGTGATGGTTGAAGGGGTGAGGGTATAAATGGGATCAAAAATCAAGGTTGCCATTCTGGATGATAACACGGGCATAAGGGAAATTTTAAAGGAGTACATCAACATGCAGGACGATATGGAAGTGGTTGGGGTGGCCTGGGATGGAGTGACGGGCCTGGAGATCATAAAGTCGGCTTGCCCCGATGTAGTCATCATGGATATGATCATGCCTCAGCTGGATGGCCTGGGGGTGCTTGAGCATCTCAACTCGGGTGATCTACAATCCCCTCCGGTGGTAATATGTTTATCTGCGGTGGGGCAGGAGGATTTGATTCGGAGGGCCATAGAACTGGGCGCCAAGTATTATATGGTGAAACCGTTTGACCTGGGAATGATGGTCAAGAGGATAAGAGAGGTCATGCGCAAGGCTGAACCGGCTAAGCCGGCCGGTGCCGTAAAAAGCGAAAATCTTGAAGAAAAGATCTCCAATATATTCTTGAGCATCGGAATTCCTGCTCACATCAAAGGGTATCACTTCTTGAGAGAGGCTATTAAAATGGTGGTGGAAGATGCAGAGCTTATAAACCACATTACCAAGGAGCTTTATCCCGGCATTGCCAAAAAGTTTAATACCACTCCCAGCAAGGTTGAACGGGCCATTCGCCATGCCATTGATGTAGCCTGGAGCCGCGGCAAAGTGGAAAACATCAACAAACTGTTTGGATATGTTATATATGGCAAAAATGAAAAGCCTACCAACGGTGAATTTATTGCATTGGTTGCCGATAAGCTGAGCATGGAGCGTTCGGCATAGGTGCTATACGTTTAATAAATGTTGACAGTGCCTTCCTATCATAATATGATAATACAAGGATATAATAGATAGACGACGCGAACAGTACGCATGGTGGGAAGGATGGATTATAAATGGATGTGTCGAAATATCAGCATAAGGCGGAGCTTTTGAAGACGTTGGGACATCCTGTAAGGTTGTGTATTGTACACGGCCTTATGCATAATGCGTGTAATGTATCCGGAATTCAGGAGTGTTTACAGCTTCCCCAGTCCACAATTTCCCAGCACTTAGGGATACTGAAGGACAGAGGTATTATTAGAGGAGAACGAAAAGGCGTGGAAGTGAAGTATTCGGTAGTGCACGATGATGCCATCAAAGTGGTGAAGGCTCTGTTCAATGATGAGCCCTCTTTTTCTACCGGGATAAAGGAGGAATAGATTATGGCCAGGAAAAGGCTGGTTGTGATTGGGGATGAAATTGACGGTATACAGGCAGCTGCTAGAGCTGTTCGGGAAAATCCGGAGATAGAAGCAAAGGTATTGATACCGGGTGAGCACCTCTCGTTTAACCGTTATATACTCGCCTATTTCATTCAAAACTCTGACGAAGACGTTTTTTCTTTTATGGGAAGCGTTATGGAAAACTTCAAAGCCCACTATGGTATTGAAATTATAACGCATGTCAGAGTGACGGGCATCCTTCCTCTTGAAAGAAAAGTGGTGTTTGAAGGCCTAGAAGAAGGCTCCAGTTCTGCGGTGGAGTACGACAGGCTGCTCATTGCCGCCGGGCTTGTTCCGACCGTACCGGAGGTGGAAGGCATCAACCTGGGCAATGTCGTATTTCTCGGTTCCCTAAATGATGTGATGGCCATTCAGGAGGGAATAAAAGCCGGGCAAATAAAAAAGGCCGTTGTGGTGGGAGCAGGCATGGCCGGGGTATACACGGCTGAAAGCCTGTGGAAGCGGGGCGTTAAGGTTACTCTGGTAGAGAAGGGGCCGCAGATACTTCCGGAGCTGGATATGGAAATGGCCGAGTTGGTCAAGAAGCAGATGGTACGCAAAGGCGTTGAAGTGCTGGTGGGAGAGAAGGTCCTTTCGTTAATAGGCAACGCAAAGGGGGATGTGGTAGAAGTTCATACTCCCGAGCACATCCTTCCTGCCGATTTGGTCATATGGTTGGAGGACATGAGGCCCAGCGTGGAAATGGCCAGGAAGGCGGGCATTATAATAGGGGCTAGCGGTGCCATTGAGGTGGACCAGTACATGGAGACCAATGTACCCGGCATATATGCCGTGGGCAGCTGTGCCCAGAGAATTCATCATATAACCGGTAAGCCCGTATGCCTCTACAGGCAGGCAGTGGATGATGCGGTGCTCAAGGTGGTCAGCGAGAATATAGCCAGCGGAAATAGCTGCACGCTGGAAAAGGGCGTGCTGGGCACCATGAGTATACAGGCTTTTGACCTTGGTATGGCCAGGACCGGCCTTTCTTTACAGCAGGCCAGGGAAGAGGGCTATGAAGTGGAGACGGCCATCGTTTCGGTGTATGATGACAGGTATGCGTACGGCGGAAGTTACAGAGAAAATGCGGTTAAGCTGATGGTTGATAGATCCAATGGCAAGATACTTGGAGTACAGTGCGTGGGAGGAGTCCTATCGGATAAATTGGTGGATACGGTGGCAGCCGTAATGAGCATGGGCGGCACGGTCAGGGATTTGGCCGTTCTAGATGTTGCGAACCATTTTTCGTATTCCATGAACCTGCATCCCATTGCGCTTGTAGCCCATGTCATGCTCAATAAGCTGAAGGGTAAATTTAAGGGCATTTCACCCTTTGAGCTAAATGACATTATGCAGAATGAAGAAGCCATTCTGCTGGATGTTCGCACCGGATCGGAGTTCAAGATGGGGACGTTGCCGGGAGCTATAAACATACCCCTAGAGGAATTGGAAGCTCGGAAGGACGAATTGGATAGGCAACGTAATATAATATTGATAAGCGAGAGAGGTCGCAGGGCCTATCTTGCCTATATCAGGCTCAGGCAAATGGGCTTTGAGCGTTTAAGCGTGCTGGATGGAGGGCTGCTCTTGTATCCTTTTGAATGAGATGTGGAGAAGTGATGTGGGTTTTGTGGAAAAGTAGGCACATATATCCACAGTAAAAAAAGCTATAAAATGAAGGCCTGGGGATAATTATGTGGATATTGTGGATAACTTTATGAACAAGTTGTAGATAAATGATTAAGAAAATATCTTGATTTTAATATAGATTTATATTAATTTATTAAGAGAATTTTCGTGGAGGTCCATGAATAAAAAATAAATATAATCCGTACAATTTACATAACCTGCATTTAAGCAAGTTGAAAATTTATATTAAAGTAAATTTTTATTTTCGGAGGGATATAAGGGGATGGCTTATAAAAAATGCCCACGCTGTAATTTAAATTATATTAAAGATACCGAATCGCTATGCAAGGTCTGCTTGGAAGAGGTTGGGAAGTCTTTAAGCGATAACGACAGGGAAGAGGAATACGATATATGCCCGGAATGTGGTGAAAACATCATTGAACCGGGGGAGGAGATGTGTTACCAGTGTGCTATGGAGCGCATGAAGGAGGGCGAGGGAGAGCGCGTTGAAGGTGACGGCTGGGATGATTTCTTATTGGCCGTTGATGAGGACAACGAGATATTTGACGAGGATATGGACGATGACTTGAGCTCATTGGAAGATCTGGAGGATCTTGCTGAAGCGGAGGACCTGGAACCGCTGGAGGATTTGGAGATCGAAGAGGACTTCGATGAAGGGTTCCAAGAGGATGAAGAAGAGAAATAATTTTATATCATATGGTTACTGCTAGGTGCCCATGTTGCGTTTGACAACATGGGCGTTTTTATTTTAAAAGGCTAAGGGATGCCGCATAAATGGCATCCCTTAGCCTGTGATTGGTGTAAGCCGGAGAAAGGGAACATAAATTTTTATTTTCAAATATATTTTATGCCATTTGTGGCAAAAATAATCCTGAACCAAATTTTTGTTTAAAGGTGAGGCTTATGATTGATGCACAGGCTTTGATGAAGGTTAGGAAAGCAGTGGAGTCCAACATAGGTGAGAGGGTCAAATTAAAAGCAAACAGAGGCCGAAGGAGGTGCCTCATCAAGGAAGGGGTTATCCATGAGGTTTATCCCTGTATCTTTACGGTGCGGGTCAACATAGATGACAGGTCTGTTCAAACCCTTTCATTTACATATTTCGATATACTCACCTCCAACGTGGAAGTGGTGATATGCAAAAATAACGAAAGGATTTAACATATTTTTCGACGGTCGTCTATATTTATTATAATAGATATCTTTATGGGACAAAAGCGTGGGGAGGAGGAGTGAAGGTGACCGTCGAATGCACGAGGGATGTTTTGAAAGTGGACCAAACGGTAGGGCAAGAGCTGTCGCAAGCTCTGGTGGAATGGGATGTTGTGGTACCCGAGGCTAAACCCGATATAGCCAGAATACTGGATGTTGACGGTACGGTGATCGTAAACAGCAAAGAAGTAATACAGGATAAGATGATGGTGGAAGGAGCAGTGCGCTGTACCGTCCTGTATGTTGGCCAAGGCGATTCTCAGCTTATAGAGAGCCTGGAGACGGAGACGGGCTTTACCCATTACCTGGATATGCCGGGTGTCAAGCCCAACATGTTATCCACATTGAACTGTCAGATTGAACACGTTGAGCATGAGATGGTAAACAGCAGAAAACTTAACATAAAAGCGGTGGTCAACCTGCAGGGCAAAGTCAATGATATCGTTCAGCTGGAGGTCATCCAGAATTTTAAAGATATGGCCGATGTTCAGATGCTAAAGGATAAGGTAACGGTGTTGCACAGCCAGGGCCAGGGCAGTTCACAGGCTATAGTCAGAGAGGACCTGGAACTGGAAGAAGGAATGCCCTCCATACAGAAGATATTGAAGAAAAACGCCTCGGTAAAGATCAATGATAGAAAAGCCATGGATAACAGAGTAGCCATTGAGGGCGATGTAAAGATTCAGCTGGTTTATCTGTGCGATGATCCTAACGAACCCCTCCAGCATGTGAGCTACGATATGCCGTTTACCCATGCGGTGGACATCGTAGGGGCGTATCAGGGATTGGAGTGCACTGCCGATGTATGGGTGCAGGAGCTTTTCGTAGAACCCCGGGAGAATATCAGCGGGGAAATGCGGGTGCTCAACGTGGAGGCGGTGATAGCAGCCGAAGCCCGGGTGTTTGAAACCGAGACCAAGGAGCTGTTGATAGACGCCTACTGTCCGGGATTGTCCATACAGCCCAAGAAAAGAAGGATAAAGGTGGCGCAGGTAGTAGGGGAGACGCAGGAGCAACTGGTGGTAAAGGACAGCATGACATTCCCGGAAAACGTCCCGCAGGCTGCCAGGGTCCTTTATGCTGAAGCAAAACCCATAATTACCGATCAGCATATAAGCGATGGCAAGGTGGTGATAGAGGGAGTTCTGGTGAGCAAGGTGATCTATCAATCCACCGATTCCTCCTACGGGCTGGCCAGCATAAAGGAAGATATCCCCTTCAGGCAGAGCCTGGTAATTGAGGGAGCGCAGGAAGACATGGAATGCCAGAGCAAGCTGCTGATAGATCATGTGAACTGCACCCTGATTGCTCCCGACGAAGTTGAGTTCCGTGCTGTGATGACAGCAGAGGCGAGCGTGTTTACCAGCGTGGAAAAGGAAGTATTCCTGGATGTTGAGGTTGAGGAGCTGAAACAGGGAGAAGACTCGGGCATCTTCGTCTATTTCATTCAGCCGGGAGATAGCCTGTGGTCCATAGCCAAGAAGTACAACACCACAATAGCTTCCATTTTGAAGTATAACGAGATAGACGAGTCGCAGGTATTGACTCCAGGAGATAAACTGTTGATATACAAAAAGCTCGAGGTCTCGCTGTAAAATCCGAAAAGTTTTAGCTTATGCGTGTTCATGGCCCTGAATTAAGGCTTTGGTGTATTTGGGGCGGTGGAACACGCTTTTGTTTTTTATGGCCTGGCAATTGAGTCCCCGATATGATGCATTTTTTCTGCAGCTAATAAGTTGACGGAGCCATTGGCAAGAGGGTATGCGTTAGTGTATAATTACTAAAGCATCGCTCTAATAAATATACTTAAAGATAAGGATTGGGATACGATGAAAAGGATTGTCCTAAAGGCTTATGCCAAGATCAACTGGGCTCTGGATGTATTGGGCGAGCGCGCCGATGGATATCACGATGTAGAAATGGTCATGCAATCGATAGATCTGTGCGATATTGTCTCCCTTACCGAGAAGAACGATGGAATAAGCATGGGATGCGACGGGGACAGTATACCGGTGGATGAAACGAACACTGCCTACAGGGCCGCTGCTTTGATCAAAGAGAGGTTTGGCATCGAAAAGGGCCTCGAGATTGAACTGAAAAAGAACATCCCAGTGGCGGCGGGCTTGGCCGGAGGAAGCGCCGATGCCGCCGCTGTTTTGGTAGGGCTTAACAGGATGTGGGAACTTAATCTTCAGGACAATGACCTTATGGCTCTGGCAGGCATTATTGGCAGCGATGTACCGTTTTGCGTTGCCGGGGGCACTGCCCTGGCCCGGGGCAGAGGGGAGAAAATAGCCAAGCTTTCTCCTGCAGAAGGGATATGGCTGGTACTGGTAACCCTTAAGCAGCATGTTTCCACGGCCGAGGTTTACGGCAGGCTAAATTTGAACCGGGTATCGGCACGGCCAAACATAGCCGGCATGGTGCACAGCTTACGGAACAGGGATTTTGAAGGCATTGCCCGCAACATGGTGAACGTTCTTGAAGTGGTGACCCTTGAGCTGTGCCCTGAGATAGATGCGGTTAAGGACGATATCATGAGGCAGGGGGCTATTGGGTGCTGCATGAGCGGAAGCGGTCCCACCGTATACGGCCTTTTTGGGGATGAGTACGCAGCGCGAAGGGCGTATACGGCGCTCAATAGAAAATATTCGCAGTGCTTTGTCGTTCAAACCGCGGGTTTGGGCGTACAGGTGGTGGAGGAGGTTCATTAAAGCATGAACGCTGTAATATTGGCAGGAAACAACCAGGCCGACCTGGCAAGGATTAACGTATCCAATAAGGCATTGCTCAGCATATGTGGCCGTCCGATGATAGAATATGTGGTGGATGCTCTGCGGCGTTCTTCGCTGATACACGATATTTCCATCGTGGGGCCGGTTGAACCCTTAAAGGCTTGCCTTGGGGGCAGGATAGACTATTATTTTGAGGATACGGGCTCATTTTTTGAGAACCTTGAGGAGGCCATGCAGCCGTTTAAGGCCGACAAAAGGGTGATAATCGTCTCATCCGATATACCCATGATCACCGTACAGGTGGTGGATGACTTTGTGAATCGGTGCATAAATACCGATGCCGACCTGTGCTACCCGATCGTTGAAAAGGGTTTAAACGAAAGCCTGTTTCCCGGCTTTAAAAGGACTTATGTTCGGCTTAAGGAGGGCACGTTCACCGGGGGCAATATGTTTTACATAAATCCCGCTATTTTCGATCAGTGTCGCCAGTTTGCGGCCCTGCTGATTGAATACCGTAAGACCCCTTGGAAAATAGCAGGAATTTTGGGGCTTGACCTGCTGATGTTGTTAACTCTGGGCAGGTTATCGATATCAAAGGTGGAGCAGCGCTTTTCCGAGATTCTGGGCATAAAGGGAGTGGCCATCATATCTCCTTTTCCCCAGCTGGCCAATGATGTAGATAAGCCCAGCGATATCGAAATGGTGGAAAAATACCTGTGCCAATGATTAAAAAATTGAAAACTGTCAATACTTCTAATATCGATTTAGAATGATGCGGCTGGTATTGGGGGTATTGGCAGTGAAGCATAAGCAAAGGGCTGTGTATTTATTTGTAATCTCCTTAACAGCATTGCTAGTAGCACTTGGCATATATACAAATGCTCCTCAAAAGCAGTTCATACGTTTCCATGTAGTGGCAAACAGCGATTCTCCCGAAGATCAGGCTTTGAAGCTGAGGATACGGGACAAGCTTTTGGAGAAATTCGGCAAGGAGTTTGCGAACATCGATTCCATAGAAGCGGGAAGGGACAAGATCAAAAGCAGTATGGACGAAATAGAGAGGATTGCCTCCCTTGAAATAGAGCGGTCCGGCAAGTCATACCCCGTGCAGGTTCAATTTGGTCGCTTTTCGTTTCCCACCAAGGCGTATGGCCACCTGGTTTTGCCGGCGGGGAAATATGAGGCTTTGAAGGTGGTCATAGGCAACGGAGAAGGATCCAACTGGTGGTGTGTAATGTTCCCGCCGCTGTGCTTTATAGACATCTCCCACGGGGTGGCCAGGCAGAACGAAGGGGTAACAAAGAACGATAGCGCTTCGCAGGTCGATATAGCCATAGAGGTTAAGAGGGCCGACCACCAGCAGAAGGAGGCTGTCAAGGCGGCCGAAACTGCGGCGCCTGGAGCATCGGCCGGCAAAGAGAACAAAAACTACACAGAAAGCTATGAGCCGGAATACCGCGAATTTGCGGCCGATGAGCGGACAAGCAGCGGCATAGCTGACGGCGCTGATGAGCAGGAGGATGCGGAGGGTGAGCCCGCGTCCGTCTCCTATGATAACGGCGGGGATTTTGTAAGTTCGGACAAAATAGAATACAGGTGGAAGGTGGCTGAATGGTTAAAGATTTCGGGCGATAAGGTAAAGAGGCTGTTTTCGTTTTTGAGTTTCTGGGATCGGTAAAAGGGTGCGCGGACCACCCCATAAAGGAATATTTTGGTGGGTATATATGGTTTAGGGTTAACAAAAAATATAACAGAAGCCATATGCTAGAAGGGGAGATAGTATGGGGCAAAAAGCAAAGCTTTCTGTTATAGCTGTTTTGTTAACCCTTTTTATTTGTGGCGCGATGCTGGGTGAGCACTGGAGAAGTCAGGACGCTGTCATCGAGACGATACTGTACTGGGGATCCACCGGCAGCAAGGTGATGGAGGTCCAGAGGAAACTCAAGCAGTGGGGTTATTACGACGGCCCTATAGATGGGGTATACGGTGCAAAAACCTTTGAAGCAGTAAAGCTTTTTCAGAGAAAAAATGGGCTGAAAGTGGATGGCGTGGTGGGACCCCAGACGGCGGCAGCCATGGGCATCACCCTTAGCGACACCGCTGCTACCTCTTATCAGCCTTCAAGGGCCGGTGGGACGCACAGCAGCGGAGATTTATACCTGCTGGCCAGGCTGGTGCATGGCGAAGCCAGGGGCGAGCCATACATCGGCAAGGTGGCAGTAGCGGCGGTGGTGTTAAACCGTGTAAAGCATCCCTCTTTCCCAAACACCATCGCAGGGGTAATATACCAGCCGGGTGCTTTCACGGCCGTTTCCGATGGTCAGATAAACCTGGCCCCCGATGAAGAGTCGTTGCGTGCCGCCAGGGATGCTCTAAATGGCTGGGATCCCTCTTATGGTGCCCTTTATTACTACAATCCGGCCAAAACTACCAGTGGATGGATATGGTCCAGGCCGGTGCACATCGTCATCGGAAATCACCGTTTTGCCAAATAAAGGCGATGTTGAAGCCCATATGTCCATGTTTTACAGGGAAAGATCAAATCGGTATGACGGGAGGCAAGGCGCATGATCAGATGGATACCCACAATAGTGTTGGCTGTGGCTCTAGTAGCGGTGGGGGTATGGGGATACAATCAGTATTTACAGAATATGGAGTATCGCAATCATATGGAGAACCTGTATCAGAAGTCGTTTTTTGAGCTGGTAGGGCAGATAGGCGATATAGAGACCAAGCTTTCCAAGCTCATGGTAAGCGGGGATCAAAGCCAGAGCATGGTGCTGCTCTCCGATGTATGGAGGCAGGCCGATGCTGCCCAGGTCAATTTAGGACAATTGCCATTGGGGCATCTATCGCTTATCAAGACCTCGAAGTTCATAAATCAGCTGGCAGATTATTGCTATTACCTTACCAAAAAGGTGGGAGGGGATCAAACCATCTCCACGGAGGAGATGGACAACCTGCAAAAATTACATAACAGCTGTACACAGCTCAACGATGAGCTAAAGACGCTGGTTGATAACATCAATTCGGGTGGGGTCAAATGGGGCGAAATAAGGCAGGCCAGGGTCAAAGAGAAACTCAACGAACAGGTCGAGAATCTGATCGAGGAGCAGTTTATCAAAATAGAGAGGACCAGCATTGACTATCCTACGCTGATATACGATGGCCCATTCTCCGAGACGCTTCAGCAAAGAAGCGATATCCGCATTCAGGGTCAGGCTATTGACCAAAAGAAGGCCAGAGAAATTGCCGTTGATTTTGTGGGGCAGGACAGGGTGGCCGAGGTAAACGACGGCCCGCAGACCACGGCCGATATAGAGACCTGGGGGGTATATATAAAACAGAAGGATGGCAAGGGGCCCATTTTCGTCTCTGTCAGCAAGAAGGGCGGCAAGGTGGTAAATATGATCTCCGATGGGGAGGTTAAGTCCGCCAAAATCTCGGCTGAAGAGGCGCAGCGCAGAGCAGAGAGGTTTCTATCTCAAAAAGGGTATAAATCGATGGTTCCCACTTACAGTCAGAGGTTTGACGGTACCATGGTCATAAATTTTGCATACAAGCAGGACGATGTCATTGTATATCCCGATTTAATCAAGATAAAGATATCGCTTGAGGATGGGAAGGTCGTCGGCTTTGATGCCCGTAACTATCTTATAGCCCATAAGGAGAGGGATATAGAGGAGCCAAAACTGTCCCTTGAAGAAGCTCGGAAGCTGGTAAATCCCAACCTTAAGGTAAAGTCCGAAGGACTTGCCATTATTCCCACCGAATCGGGCGGCGAGAAGCTGTGCTACGAGTTTAAGGGTGAATACGGAGGAGACAATTTCATAGTCTACATTGATGCAAATAATGGAAAAGAAGTAAGCATATTGAAGATCATAGATACTGCCAATGGAACCCTGGTAATCTAGCCATATTTTTTGCAGCATAACGCGCTTTGTAGCCGGGAAAACTATTATCAGCAAAGGACAGAAAAATGTCTTTTGCTTTAAAGGAGGTATTATGATGGCTAGAAGGCGCGGGGTAATGTCCGATAGGCTCAAGGAAGAGATAGCCAAGGAATTAGGCGTATACGACATCGTCAAGAACAGGGGCTGGGGTGACGTGACTTCCCGCGATTGCGGGAACATGGTTGCAAAGGCCATAGAAATAGCCGAGAAAAGTATAAGCAAGTAGCCATATAATACCCGGAGCTTAAGCGGAGGCCGTGGCCTCCGCTTAAGCTTTTAATTATGCCATTTGGGATTTGACCATCCGTCAAGAGCAAATAGGCTTCATATTTCATCATATTTTTAAAGAAAATATCTACGAAATATTGAATAATAATAGTTTAATGGGGTTAGCACGAAAGAGACCATGCCTTTTTAGAGGATGGATAAAAGGCGGTTGTGATGCCAAATAAATTGTAGGCTTCCCATAATTGTGGTATAATGTAATCATACATAAATGAGGAGCTGTGGAAAGGATTAATTGCTACTGCACGCAACCTTAACTGTTATCTTAATATGGTGCATGAATTGCTCTACAAAGCTTAGTAGAGAGAGTGGCCGATGTTTTGAAGGAGGAAAGAAGGATATGCCTGAAAAGTTAAAGGTGGCCGTTCTTTTTGGAGGTCAATCGGGGGAACATGAGGTTTCCCTGATGTCGTGCACTTCGGTGGTAAAAAACATGGACCGCGATAAATATGACATATATTTTATAGGTATTACCAAAACGGGCAAGTGGCTCCTTTTTGAGGGTGACGTGGAGGACATACAGAACGGGACATGGGAAGCCGGTTCAAGGCCCGTAGTATTCCCCGCCGATCCTTCGTTCAAGGGCTTTTTTCTTGTAGACGACCCGTCCCATGTATATAGGGTGGATGTGGTTTTCCCCATAATGCACGGGCCCCATGCTGAGGATGGAACCATACAGGGTATGCTGGAACTGGCCAATATTCCTTATGTGGGCTGCGATGTCGTGGCCTCTTCCGTTGCCATGGATAAGGCTATGGCAAAAGCCGTTTTCGATAGCTATGGTTTGCCTCAGGGAAAGTACCTGGTGGTATTGAGGCAGGAGTTCGAACAAAAGCCACAGTACATAATAGATGCCATTGAATCGTATCTGGGCTATCCCTGTTTTGTAAAGCCGTCCAATATGGGTTCCAGCGTGGGGATCACCAAAGCCCACGACAGGCAGGAGCTCATAGAGGGTTTAAAGGAAGCCGGACGGTATGATAGAAAGCTGGTGGTTGAAGCTTCTATCAACTGCAGGGAGATAGAATGTGCTGTCCTGGGTAACAACGATCCTCAGGCCTCCGTACTGGGGGAGATCATTCCGTGCAACGAATTTTACGATTACAATGCAAAGTATTTCGATGATGGAAAATCCCTTTTGATCATACCGGCCGATCTTCCGCAGGAAAAGGCTGAGGAGATCCGCCAACTGGCCATAAAGGCTTATAAAGCGCTGGATTGCAGCGGAATGGCCAGGGTAGACTTTTTGGTGGAAAAGGACACCCTTGAGGTGTTTATAAACGAGGTCAACACCATACCGGGGTTTACCAAAATAAGCATGTATCCTAAACTGTGGGAGGCTACGGGTGTGCCGTATTCCAGGCTCATAGATCGGCTAATAGAACTTGCGCTGGACAGGTTTAGGGAAAAGCATCCCGAATGAAGGGAGACCGTGCAGTGGATCCAAGACCTATTGGCGTATTCGATTCGGGGTTGGGCGGGCTAACGGTGGTGAAGGAATTGATGGCTCAGCTGCCCAACGAAAGTATCGTCTATTTTGGTGATACGGCTCGCCTTCCGTATGGTACGCGTTCCAAGGAGACCATCATCAAGTACTCCATGCAGTGCATACGATTTCTTCTTACCCGGGGCATAAAGGCCGTGGTAATTGCCTGTAACACGGCCAGCTCGATGGCGCTTGATGCCGTAAAGGAGGTCTTTGATATTCCCATAATAGGGGTGGTTGAACCGGGAGCGGCGGATGCCGTCAGGGCTACGCAAAATGGAAAGGTAGGCATAATCGGTACCCAAGCTACGGTACAGAGCGGGTCTTACCCCAGGGCCATTGCCAGCATAGATGCCCGTATACAGACCCGCAGCGTGGCCTGTTCGCTGTTTGTGCCGATAGTGGAAGAGGGATGGAGCGACACATCGATTGCATATTTGACGGCCGAGAGATACCTGGCGCCTTTGAAGGAATGGGGTGCCGATACCCTAATATTGGGCTGTACCCACTACCCTTTGCTGATGGATACAATTTCTAAAGTGATGGGCGTTGATGTGAAGTTGATCAATCCTGCGGTGGGGACTGTTCATGAGATAAAAAGGATTTTACAGCAGGGCGACATGCTCAATGACGGCTGTAATGAGCCTCAATACTGCTACTATTTAAGCGATTTTAGCCAGCGCTTTAAACAGATAGGAAGCCGTTTTTTAAACAGGGATATTGAATATGCTGGTAAGGTGGACATAGAAAATTATTAATAAATTCGCTTAAATTTAAGGAGGGGAAAATTATGAGGATAACCTGGTTTGGACATGCCTGCTTCGGATTGGTTTCAGACTCAGGGATTACCATAATTACCGACCCCTTTGACGAGACCGTGGGTTATAAATTGCCGGACGTACAGGCCGATATCGTTACGGTAAGCCATCAGCATTTTGATCACAACTACGTTAAGGGTGTATCCGGAAACCCGGAGGTTGTGAGCGAGGCAGGGGATTACCGCATCAAGGGCATACCCATAAAGGGGGTAAAGAGCTATCATGATGACCAGGGTGGCAGTAAAAGAGGCATCAATATCATATACGTATTTGAGATAGATGGAGTAAGGGTATGCCATTTGGGAGATTTGGGGCATGTTCTTGCTAGGGAACAGGTTGAACAAATAGGAGCCGTAGACGTGTTGCTTGTACCCGTGGGAGGCACCTACACCATTGACGCCAGCGCCGCGACCAGCGTAGTTTCATCCCTTAAGCCTTCCATTGCCATTCCTATGCACTACAAGACCGACAGGATTAATTTTCCTATCGAAGGCGTCGACGAATTTCTGGAGGCCATGGGTGGTGGAACCCGTGTAGACGACCATACCCTGGAGGTTAAAAAGCAGGATGTAGAAGGCGGAGAAACCCGTGTCCTGGTTCTGGATTATAAATCGTGATAAAAAACCTTGACAACGGGATTGAGTGGTGTATAAAATTGATGGTTGTAGAAATTTGCTGAAGCATGTTTCGGAGGGGGATAAGGTGGCTAAGTATATATTCATCACCGGAGGGGTGGTGTCTTCTCTCGGGAAAGGTATAACTGCCGCATCTTTAGGAAGATTGCTAAAGAGTAGGGGGTTGAAGGTTTCCATTCAAAAGTTCGACCCCTATATTAATGTGGATCCGGGGACCATGAGCCCCTATCAGCATGGTGAGGTGTTTGTTACCGAGGATGGCGCCGAGACTGACCTGGACCTGGGGCATTACGAGCGGTTCATAGATGAAAACTTGAGCAAGAATAACAACATAACTGCCGGAAAGATATACTGGTCTGTCCTCAACAAGGAGCGCCGGGGAGATTACCTGGGGGGCACCGTTCAGGTAATTCCACACATAACCAATGAGATAAAGGATAGGATTTTCCGCGTAGCACAGGAATCGGATGTGGATGTGGTCATCACCGAAATCGGTGGTACGGTAGGCGATATCGAGAGCCTACCTTTTTTGGAAGCCATCCGCCAGATCAAGTGGGAAGTAGGGGCGGATAACTGCATGTATATCCACGTTACGCTGGTTCCGTATTTGGGGAAGGCGGGTGAACTGAAAACCAAGCCTACGCAGCACAGCGTTAAGGAGTTGCGCAGCATCGGCATTCAACCTGATGTAATAGTGTGCAGATCCGTAAAGCCGCTTAGCCTGGAGCTTAAAGAAAAGATAGGGCTGTTCTGCAACGTGGAAGCCAGGCACGTGGTACAAAACCTGGACGCCGATAACCTGTATGAAGTACCCCTGTTGCTTAAGAAGGAAGGGCTGGATGATCTGGTGATCGAAAGGCTTAAGCTCGACTGCGGACAGGCCGACCTAAATGAATGGTGTCAGATGGTCAGGCGCATGAAAAATCTAAAAAACAAAGTTACCATTGGGCTGGTAGGGAAATACGTCGAGCTTCACGATGCATACATTAGCGTGGTAGAAGCCCTTTCACACGGGGGCCTTTATCATGATACCGATGTTGAAATAAAGTGGATCCATTCCGAACAGGTATGCAAAGACAACGTGGATGCGTTGCTGTCAGATGTAGATGGGATATTGGTACCGGGTGGTTTTGGAGACCGGGGGATAGAAGGCAAGATGTATGCCAGTCAATATGCCAGGGAAAATAAAATACCTTATTTCGGCATATGCCTGGGTATGCAGCTGGCTGTGGTGGAATTTGCGCGGAACGTGGTAGGGCTTACCGGAGCCCACAGTACTGAGTTTGATCCGGATACCCCGTATCCTGTGATACACCTCATGCCCGAACAGGAGAAAGTAAATTCCAAGGGAGGGACCATGAGATTGGGGGTATACCCGTGTAAGACTTTGGAAAATACGCTGCTCAGGAAAGCCTATGAGCAGGAAATAGTAGAGGAACGACATCGCCATAGATATGAGTATAACAATAGCTTTAAAGATGTGTTTTTATCCCATGGGCTTATTGTATCGGGCATCTCGCCTGATAACAGGTTGGTAGAGGCGGTAGAATTGGCCGACCATCCGTGGTTTGTAGGCGTGCAGTATCACCCCGAATTTAAATCCCGTCCTAACAGGCCTCATCCCCTGTTTAGGGATTTTGTAGGAGCCGCAGTGGCGTACAGGAATCGAAAAGCCAAAAATATTCAGTGAATTTTATATAATTTTTGTATAACCCTACTAATTTTAAGTAGGGTTTTTTTGTGATTTTTTTTGTTGACGGTAAAGGGCTTTTAGCTTATGATATCTATAAGCTGCTCATAATGCCATATTGCCAGTACCCTTGGATGCCTTTCAAATCTACTTTCTCATTCGGGAAAGTTTGTGTTTACATACAAAAGCTGATAAAGTTTTGTTTATAGTGCTTTTGTAGTATTTTTATAAAATAAAATGGCATCTTGGATTGAAAAGCGTGGCAAGGGGTATATATAATTAAAACTTAAATGTAGTTGTATATTTATATTTCCATGTGCTGTGAGGCTGTGTTTCCTGTGCTTTTATGTCGGTTGAGATGTGATTATTTTGTTTATTGAATTTGAGGCACGCTGTATGAAAGACGGGAAGCTGGGAATAATATGGAAGTAGAAAGTATTCCCGTCGGCATTTATAAACGCATCCCTTGAGTTAATATTCTGTATGCCTTAAACGTACAAACCAGTTAACCCGGCAGTTGGAAGAAGTCTCCGTTTGTATGGGATGGAAATGAGGTACAGATTTGGCCGGGACGCCCCGCATTGATGCCTGCGGAGACACCGAACGGTGCCGTTGAGGCAGGAAGCTCCATTTCCTATAAAATGGAGTGGCATATTATCGAGGAATTATAAAACGCAGCAAAAGTAAAAGCCGTATACCATCAGTAGATTTAAAGCGAAAATCCTAAATAGAAAGCGAGGAGAAAGGAATTTGGATTTGAACAGTTTGGATTTGAACAATTTGGAGAACAATAACATATTTGAGCTAAGGGAGTTTGGCAAGGAAATAGGAGTAAAGGGCGTTACCAGGTATAGAAAGGCTGAACTCATTGAACGTATAAAAGAGAGGCTTAAAGAGTTGGCCCAGGAGCAGCAGCGGGAATGGCTTGCCAAAAACCAGGAGCCGCAGGGCGAGCAGCTCCAGGAGGTTCAACCCCGGGATGAGGATGTTCAGCAAGCAGCGCGGCAGGAAGATGAGGGTGATCACCCTGTACAGGAGGAACAGCAAAGCCGCCGGGTTGAACGGGAAGATCAAAGCGTACAGCAGGAGCAGGAGGAAGAGAAGCCAGCAGATGAGCAGTTAAAGCAGGAGGAAGTGGCTACTGAGCTGCAGCAGGAAGCCGCTCAGCCCAAGACGCTTAGGAGAGGGCGGCCCAGGAAAAAGAAGGAGGTTGCTGCAGACAGGGAGGAAGCAGACGGGGCCGCCCGGCAGCTGAACCTGCTTGACCAGGCAGAGCAACCGGTTGAAATGGAGCAGGATGCGGCGCGGGCAGATTTGGAGCAGCAGCCCCATGTAGCCAAACAGGAAGCAGAAGAGGAGGAACGAAAACAGCAGCCCGGGAGGGAAGGAATAGCAGAAGAGCACGCGGAGCCAAAGGAAGGGCGACAGGTTCAGGAAGAGGAGCAGCCTGTTCAGTCTAGGGAGCAATATCAACTTCAGGAATATGACGACCAGGAGGCCGATGAGAGGGATAGGGCTGCTTTAAACCGTAGAAAAGAGGACCTATTGGAGAAGATTACTACCGATAAAGAGGAATACGAAAGGCAGGTTGCTTACGCGCGCAAATACTTTAATACGTCCAATCCTGCTGTGCCCATCCTGCTGAGCACCGGGGAGTGCGGCGATGCCAGGGGCGTGCTGGAAGTGCTGCCCGATGGTTACGGATTCTTGCGCGCTGAAAACTACATGCCCGGCAGCAAAGACGTATATGTTTCCCAGTCGCAGATACGCCGTTTCAACCTCAAGACCGGCGATCTGGTGGAGGGCAAGACCCGCCCTGCAAAAGAGGGCGAAAAGTTTCAGGCCCTTCTCTATGTGACTGCCGTCAACGGTGAAAATCCCGAAAAGGCTACCCAGCGAAGGCCCTTTGATGAGCTGACGCCCATATTCCCCGATGAGCGCATAACGCTGGAAAATCCCAAGAACCCCAAAGAGCTGGCCACACGGCTCATTGACCTTATAGCCCCTATAGGCAAAGGGCAGAGGGGCCTGATAGTGTCGCCTCCAAAGGCGGGGAAAACCACGCTGCTCAAAAAGATTGCAGATAGCATTGCTACCAATTATCCCGATATATACCTCATAGTGCTGCTCATCGACGAGCGCCCCGAAGAGGTTACCGATATGCAGCGCTCAATAAAGGGAGATGTGGTGTATTCCACATTTGATGAGCTGCCCGAACACCATACGAAGGTGGCCGAAATGGTTCTGGAGCGCGCTCAAAGGCTGGTGGAACACGGCAAAGATGTGGTGGTATTGCTGGATAGCCTTACCCGCCTGGCCCGCGCTTATAACCTTACCGTTCCCGCAACCGGAAAGATACTGTCGGGCGGTATTGATTCAGCGGCGCTCCACAAGCCCAAGAGGTTCTTTGGTGCAGCCCGTAACATTGAAGGAGGCGGAAGCCTGACCATCATTGCCACCGCTTTAATCGATACGGGAAGCCGCATGGATGAAGTGATATACGAGGAGTTTAAAGGTACGGGCAATATGGAGATCCATTTGGATAGGAAGCTATCCGAAAAGCGAATTTTCCCGGCTGTGGACATCTTCAGATCGGGGACGCGAAGGGAAGAACTGCTGCTCACCCAGAGGGAACTGGAATGCGTATGGGCTATACGCAAGAATTTGAGTGAGGGACGGCCCGACAGGGTAATTGAGGTTATAATCAACGATCTGATGCGGACCAATTCCAACCAGGAGTTTATAGACCTGATGCTGGAGCATTTTGAAAAGATGGAAAAAGAGGGCTATTTTACCGAGCGCGAGAGCTATTACAGTTATCGTTAAACAACGATTGAGCGGGGTATGGGGTATAGACTATGATAAACATAAACCCACGATACAGAAGATATTTAAGGAGCATAGCAAAGGTAGTGCTGGTGCTCCTGCTGGTGCTCTTCTTGCTCATTAAAGTTCTTCCTTACGTGGCTCCGTTTGTGGTGGCTCTGTTTATAACCTTTATCATTGAACGGCCGATCAGCCTTTTGACGGTCAAGCTCAAGTTGCCCCGTGGGATAGCGGTGGCCATAGTCCTCTTCTTTTTCACCCTGGTTACGGGCGGAATTGTTATACTCATATTCTCGGAGCTGGTAAATGAGATATGGCGTTTGACCAGGGAGATCCCCAGCGCTCAGGTGGTAAGATGGTACATCGATATGCTATTGGGCAGGGTGGAGAACTTATATTTAAGCCTGCCTGCTGACCTTGAGAGGGCGATCAGGGACAGCCTGGGATCCGTTGTGGGGAGCGTATCAACATTCTTGCAAAGCCTGTTGAATTATCTGCTGGACACGGCGAAGTTTTTGCCCCAGTTCTTTCTATTTATAGTTATATCCCTGGTGGCCTCCTTTTTCATGAGCAGGGACAGGGAGAGGATATCTAAGTTTGTCTATAAGCAGATGCCGGAAAGCTGGAGAAACAAGACCCGTGCGGTGAAAGAGGACCTTTTTGCTGCGCTGGTGGGTTTCATCAAAGCGCAGTTCATCCTCATTTCGGTTACCTTTATTGAGCTGCTCATAGGGTACAGCTTGATCGGCGTCAAATACGTCTTTGCGATGGCTCTCATAACAGCAGTGGTGGACGCACTGCCGGTATTTGGCACCGGCACCATTCTCATCCCGTCCGCAGCCGTTAACCTGATCATGGGTAACGTTACGAAGGCCTTCGGTTTTATAACCCTTTATATCGTCATATTGATAGTCCGCCAGGTTTTGGAGCCCAAGGTGGTGGGACAAAACCTGGGCCTGCATCCCCTTGTCACCCTCATGTCGATATATGTGGGGTTGCAGCTTTTTGGAATCATAGGCCTGTTTTTGGGGCCCATTGTCGTTGTCATCATAAAGGCCTTGCAAAAGGCCAGGATTTTGCCTCAGTGGAAGGCGTAAGGAAAAATATTAGACGACTTTGGGCTAAGTCATTGTACGTTATTGCAAAACAACCGCGGGAGAAGAGGCAGCAATTTTAAGCAAAGACGGCTAGATGCTGAAAAACGTCTTGAAATTCACGTTGGCGATGTGCTATACTGTAGTAGCTGTAAAAGGGTTGTAATTATCAACGAAAGAGGTGACTGTGATGAAGAAAGGTATACATCCCGCGTATGGGGAGGCTATAGTAAGGTGCGCATGCGGTGAGACATTCGTTACCGGTTCTACCAAAAAGGAGATCAGGGTTGAGATATGTTCGAAGTGCCATCCTTTCTTTACCGGGAAGCAAAAGCTGGTAGATACGGGAGGACGCGTGGAGAGATTCAAGAAGAGATACGGTCTTACCAGCGACCAGGTGTGAATTCCACAAAGCGGTGCAGATTGGGGTTATGCCCTGGTCTGCATTTTTGTTTGTTATAAGGGGTGTAAGCAATGAGAAAATGCGATATAGGGGGGCAGGCGGTATTAGAAGGGGTGATGATGCGCGCTCCTTCCAGCATGGCTATAGCCGTCAGGCGTTGTGACGGGGAAATTGTAGTGCGAAGCCAGCGGCTGTCTTCCCTGAAGGATAAGCATCGGATCTTCAAGTTACCGGTCATAAGGGGGATTATAACTTTTGCCGAGACGCTGGTGATGGGGATAAAGTCCCTTATGGCTTCTGCCGAGATGTGTGATGACCCAAGCGCCGCGCAGGAGTATCAGCCATCCAGGCTTGAAAGGTTTGTAGCCGATAAAACCGGCAAAAATGTGGAAGACGTAATGACATGGTTTGCGCTGTTGCTGGCCATTGGCCTGGCCATAGCGTTGTTTGTGGTAGCTCCCGCCGTGCTGACGGGATTTCTCAGGCAATGGATAGCCCATAAAGCCGTGCTGGGATTGACCGAGGGAATAATAAGGCTTGTCATATTTATCGGTTATATTGTACTGATGACCAGGATAAAGGATATACAGCGGGTCTTCCAATACCATGGTGCGGAGCACAAGGTCATTCACTGCTACGAACATGGCGAGGAGCTGTCCATAGAAAATGCCAGGAAGTACAGCACGCTGCATCCCAGGTGCGGTACGGCGTTTTTGCTGGTGGTGATGGTGGTGGGCATCGTGGCGTTTTCAGTTCTGGGCTGGGATAACGTGGTAGTGCGCATCCTTATAAAGCTATTGTTGCTGCCCCTGGTGGCCGGCGTTTCGTACGAGATAATAAAATGGGCGGGAAGAACAACCTGGCGTGGTGTAAAGTTCATCATGTTCCCGGGGCTTATGCTGCAAAAGCTGACCACCCGGGAACCGGATGATGCCCAGCTGGAAGTTGCCATACGGGCTTTTGTACAGGCCGCGGGCTTAAATGGCAAGGAGGCAGAAGATGCAGCTGAAGGGGATGGAAGTACTAAGGAAGGGACAGAGGATTTTGGAGTCTCATAATATCCCAGCATCCAGGCTGGAGGCAGAGCTTTTGATGGCCCATATGCTGAAATGCCAGAGGCATGACCTGTACCTCATGAGGGACTGGGATCTGGATGATGCTCAGGCGCAGCGCTTCTTTGACCTGATATACAGGCGTTGCGAGGGATGCCCCATTCAGTATATAACCAACCGTCAGGAGTTCATGGGGCTGGAGTTCTATGTCGACCACAGGGTATTGATACCCCGTGCCGATACCGAGATACTGGTAGAACATGTGATTAAGAGGCTATCTCAAAGGGAGGAGCCCGTCCATATACTGGATGTGGGTACGGGAAGCGGAGCCATTGCCGTAAGCCTGGCGATTTTTTTGCCCGGAGTCCGTATAACCGCCATCGATATTTCTGCGGGAGCGCTGGATGTGGCCAAGCTCAATGCTTGTCGGCATGGGGTTCAGGATCGCATAGCCTTCCTGGAGGGAGACTTATTTTCGCCCCTGTATGGTCATTACGATGTCCGGTCCTTTGACGCCGTTGTATCCAACCCGCCATATATACCCACGCAGGAGATAGAGGGTTTGGACCGGCATATCAGGGATTATGAGCCCCGCATTGCCCTCGATGGGGGGCACGACGGCTTGAAGTTTTACAGCCGTTTGGCCGGGGAAGGGCTTGATTGGCTAAAGGCGGGGGGCTTGCTGGCGGTTGAAGTGGGGTACGGGCAGGCCCAAAAGGTCAAATCCATGCTGGAAAGTACGGGGTGTTACGGGGATATTGCCATAGAGAAGGATTTGGCGGGCATTGAGCGGGTGGTTTTAGCCATACGCCGCTGAAATGCCCATGCTGATATTTTAATTTAGGCGTTGCATAGTTGACGTCAAGTCATCTTAGTTAAAATTTTAGCCAAATCATATTAAAGGAGAAGAACGTATGCTGGACAAATTGGAGTTTATCGAAAAAAGATATGAGGAATTGAGCAAGGCAATTGCCGACCCAGAAGTTATTGCCAGGCAAAATGAATGGAAGAAGCTGGTCAAAGAGCACGCCGACCTTGAGGATATAGTGGTCAAATACAGGGAATACAAGACGATAGAACAGGATATGGCGGTAGCCCGTGAGATGCTGAGGGAAAACCTGGACGATGAGTCTTTGGATATGCTTCGGGAGGAGCTGGATGCCCTTGAGGAGAGAAGGGAAAAAGCGCTCCAGGATCTAAGATTTTTGCTCCTTCCCAAAGATCCCAACGACGAAAAAAACGTGGTTATGGAGATACGGGCCGGGGCAGGAGGGGAGGAAGCTGCCCTTTTTGGTGCAGACCTTTTTAGGATGTACAGCAGGTATGCCGAGCGAAAAGGCTGGAGGATAGAGGTCATGAGCGCCAACTATACCGACATGGGTGGCGTCAAGGAGCTCATATTCGTGATTGAGGGTAGAGGAGCCTATAGCCGGCTGAAGTACGAGAGCGGAGTTCACCGGGTGCAGAGGATACCCACCACCGAATCGGGCGGCAGGATCCATACCTCCACCGCTACCGTGGCCGTGCTCCCGGAAGCCGAAGATGTTGAGGTGGAAATAAATCCCGACGATTTAAGGATCGAGGTGTTCAGGTCCTCGGGGCATGGCGGTCAAAGCGTCAATACCACCGATTCGGCCGTGCGCATAACCCATATTCCCACGGGCATAGTGGTTACCTGCCAGGATGAGAGGTCGCAGCAAAAGAACAGGGAAAAGGCCATGAGGGTTTTGAAGGCCCGCGTGCTTGATGCCATCCAGAGGGAGCGGGAGCAGGAATATGCTCAAGCCAGGAAGAGCCAGGTGGGTACTGGCGACAGGAGCGAAAGGATACGTACTTATAATTTCCCCCAGGGCCGCATAACGGACCATCGGATTGGCAAGACCATCTATAATTTGGAAGGTTTTTTGGATGGAGACATGGATGAGATCATAAATGAACTTATAATAAGCGATCAGGCCGAAAGGCTTAAGAATACCCAAGCGTCCCAGTGAATACAATTTTTATAAAAGCTCTATGTTTGGGGATGATTTGGGTTGGATCAATTGCTGTATAGCTCCATCGTGGGAACAGCCGCTGGAATTGTGGGTACCGGATTAGGGGGAATCATCGGATTTGTCCTAAATAATCCAAGCAGGCGCTTTTTAAGCACCATGTTGAATTTTTCTGCTGGGCTCATGATAGCGGTGGTGTGTTTTGACCTTTTGCCGGAAGCTTTTGAAATAGGAGGATTTGGTGTTAGCATAGCTGGAGTATGCTTGGGAGTGGTCATGATTATAGCCTGTGACGAAGCAATAACCTCCTGGAAAGGCAATTATGGAGGAAACCATCGCGCTTCTTCTATGGGCCAGTATATAAAGACCGGCATATTGATAGGGATAGGCATTGCACTTCATAATTTTCCTGAAGGCTTAGCTATAGGTTCGGGTTTTACGGCTATGGAGTCTTATGGTATGGGGCTTAGCCTGGTTATTGCCTTCCATGACGTGCCCGAGGGCATTGCCATGGCTGCGCCCATGAGAATAGGCGGCATGGGTAGGTGGAAGGTCTTTTTGTCTGCCGTTATAGCCGGAATCCCAACGGGCGTTGGCGCACTGGTAGGGTATTTGCTGGGTGAGATATCGCCCTATTTTATAAGCCTGTGTTTGGGGTTTGCCGGTGGCGCCATGCTATATATAACGTGTTTGGAGCTTATACCTAGCTCCAGGGACCTGTACAGGGGAAGGGTTCCGGGGCTGGGCCTCATAATGGGAGTTATAGCGGGGATTTTCGTGTCATCTCTGCTTTAACATAAAGCCACTTTTCATGTTAATAAAGCCATTTATTAAAGAAGCATTAGAATACGCGCCTGTGCGAAAGGAGAAAGGTACAGTTGAAGACCAAGGTACTAAAGATAAGCGATGTGGAAAGCGATTGCAGCGCTATACTGGAAGCTGCCAGGCTGATACGGGATGGGGAGGTAGTGGCGTTTCCCACCGAGACGGTATACGGCCTGGGGGCGAATGCTTTGGATGCGTCTGCCGTTCATAAGATCTTTGAGGCAAAGGGCCGCCCTTCGGATAATCCTCTGATCGTCCATATTTCAAAGCGCCGGGATGTGGACAGGCTGGTAAGGGAATTGCCTCCCGCGGCCAGCACCCTTATGGAGCGTTTTTGGCCGGGGCCCCTTACCATGATCTTCAGGAAGTCCCATCTTATACCCGATGCGGTGACGGCCGGCCTGGACACCGTAGCCATCAGGATGCCGCGGCATCCGGTGGCTTTAAAATTTATAGAGTGCAGCGGGGTTCCCATTGCGGCGCCAAGCGCCAACAGGTCGGGTCATACCAGTCCTACTATGGCCCAGCATGTATTGTATGACCTGGATGGCAGGATCCCCCTTATACTGGATGGAGGAAGGTGTGAGGTGGGACTGGAGTCCACGGTTTTGGATATGACAGCCGAGGTTCCCACTATTTTGAGGCCCGGTGGTATCACGTACGAGATGCTGAAGGAAATACTGGGAGAGGTTAGGGTTGATGCCGGGACTTTGAAGCCGATTGAAGGGCGGCCCGTTAAATCTCCCGGAATGAAATATACCCATTATGCGCCCCATGCCCAGGTGCTGGTGGTGCGGGGGGAACTTGACAAAATGGTGGCAAGGATAAACGCTATGGCAGAGGAATATGCAAAAGGAGGCATGAAGGTAGGAATACTTGCCACCCAAGAGACAAAGGATTATTATAAAGAAGGCAAGGTGCTGGTGTTGGGCAGCCGTACGCAGCCTGCCGTCATGGCTTCTAACCTGTTTTGGGCTTTAAGGCAGTTCGATGATATGGGAGTGGACATCGTGCTGGCCGAGTGGATAGAGACGAGGAATGAAGGATTGGCAATAATGAACCGCATGTTGAGGGCGGCTGCTTTCCGAGTAATCGATGCATGAAATACCGTTAAAGGAGGTTAGGCGGTTGGCAACGGTTTTGTTCGTTTGTACAGGCAATACCTGCCGAAGCCCCATGGCTGAGGCATTGTTTAACCACCTGGCCAATAAAAAAGGGCTGGGCAGCGTAAGGGCCGTTTCTGCCGGCTTGGCTGCCATCCAGGGGGACAAGGCCACGCCTCAGGCGATTGAGGTTATGAAGCGAAGAGGAATAGACTTAAGCGGTCACCGGGCCAGGAATGTGGATGCATCCCTGGTTGAAGAAGCCGACCTGATATTGACCATGACCGATCGCCATAAATCCATATTGGGCAGCATGTATCCCCGGGCTGCATCCAAGATACATGTGTTGAAAGAATACGCCGAAGGCGGCGCGGTTAAAGGGGAATTGGCCCAGATACTTGATCCTTTTGGTCAGCCGGTCGAGGTGTATGAAAGCTGTGCTCGCCAGCTGGAGGATGCCCTCGCGAAGCTGATAGAAAGGCTGCAAGCCTAATTTTTTATTGCAATAATCGGACGGATTAGGTTATAATATTAAGGAATGTGTTTGTGGGGGTATTATGGTGCTATGAAAGCGCAAGGCGAGGATAAAAATCTCAAAAAAATTGTAGGTTTGGCAGCAGCTGACTTGGTGAAGGATGGTATGACGGTCGGTATCGGGACAGGCAGCACGGCTGCGTTTTTTATTGAGGAGCTGGGTCGAAGGATTAGAGATGGCTTGTCCATCCGTGGCGTGCCAACGTCCTACCAGGCCAAGCTCATGTGTCATAAGCACGGGATACCGCTGCTTGATCCCTCGTTGGTGGACAGGCTGGATATCGCCATTGATGGCGCCGATGAGATCGATTACAGCTTGAACGCAATAAAGGGCGGGGGCGCGGCCAATACCATGGAAAAGGTTATAGCCGCCATGGCCGATGAGTTCGTAATCATAGTGGATCATTCCAAGCTGGTGGAAAAACTGGCGGTGTCTTTTCCCGTCCCGCTGGAAGTCGTTCCGGCAGCCCTTAGCTTTGTGATGCGAAGGGTCAGAGAAATCGGCTCCAGACCGGAACTCAGAATGGCTGTCAAGAAAGCCGGACCGGTGGTGACCGATAATGGCAATTTCATGGTAGACCTGTATTTTGACGAAGCGCCTGATGTGTACCGATTAGATCGCATGCTTAAATCCATACCAGGTATATTGGAGAACGGTCTTTTTTTAGGAATGGCGCATAAAGCCTTGGTTGCATGGGAGGATGGGGTGGAAGTAATGCTGGCAGGTCCAAAGGATTAAAGTGCCATACCGGTAACCACGCAAGTTTAATAACAAAAGGAGAGATAAAATGGGGAGAGTACACGTTTTAGACCATCCGTTGATTCAGCATAAGCTATCCCTCATCAGGGATAAAGAGACAGGGGCTAAGGAATTCAGAGAGTTGGTGTCTGAGATAGCTTTGCTTATGGCCTATGAGGTCACCCGTGACCTGCCGCTCAAAGAGGTAGAGATAGAGACTCCTGTAAGCAAAGCCACAGCCAAGGTCATATCCGGCAAGAAATTGGGTATTGTACCCATTTTAAGAGCAGGTCTTGGAATGGTGGACGGTATGCTCAAACTCATCCCGGCGGCCAAGGTTGGGCATATAGGACTATATCGCGATCCCGAGACCCTGGAGCCGGTGGGATATTACTGCAAGCTGCCTCCAGATGTCGAAGAGAGGGAGCTCATCGTTATCGACCCCATGTTAGCCACAGGAGGTTCGGCATCTGCGGCCTTGAAGCTGATAAAAGAAAGAGGCGCCACGAGCATAAAGTTCGTCTGCTTAATAGCCGCTCCCGAGGGGATTGAACGCCTCCAACGGGATCACGGGGACGTCGATATCTTTGTAGCTGCTATAGATAAATGCCTCAATGAACACGGGTATATAGTGCCCGGTTTGGGGGATGCCGGAGACAGATTGTTTGGGACCAAGTAGTTCCAACGGAATTGTAAGGTAAATTTGCTGCTCGCATAGCGAGACACAACGGTGGGTTAAGAGAGGTGACGCCGGTTATGGATATGGATGCCATAAAGGAGATCAGGCAGGCAGAGCAGCAGGCCGAAGACATAAAGAAGCAGGCGATGGATAAGGCAAGGGATATATTGAGAAAGGCCGAGGAAGAAGGCGACCGATTTCTGGCGGAGGTGACCCAGCAAGCGCAGCAGGAGAGGCAGCAGTTTATGCGTCAGGCTGAAGAGGATGCCATAAAGGAGATAGAGGCTTTAAACCGCAAAGTGGAAGAGGAGTGTCAAAGGATACGGCAAATGGCCCAAACCAAGCTTGATGAAGCCATTTTCTTGGTTATGGGAAAGGTTGTGAATATGCATGGCCATAGTTGAAATGAAGAAATTGCTCCTCATTGGCTTGCAGGTCGATAAGGATAGGATACTTAATGCCATTCAGCTTATGGGCAACGTGGAGATCGCTGCCATCGAGCTCGAAGAGTATCCAGAAGAAGGAAGAGACGGCGAGCTTCAGCTTTTGGAAAGATATGATGGACAGGAAATTGTGGAACTCATCGAATCCCAGCTATCGGAACTGAAATTTGCGCTGGGTTTTATTGGCCGCTATCATAATTTGAAGCGTTCTGCCTTTGCACCCAAACCCCTTGTCGGCATTGAGGAACTCAATAAGGTCCGCAAAAATGCCGATTCCATACTGCAGGTTGCAGCCACCTGTCGTAAGCTGGAACAGCAACTTACCGAGCTATCATCCCGCGAGACCCGGGTGCTTAGCACAAAGCAACAGCTGTTGTCCTGGAAGGGATTGAACGTTTCTCTGGAACAAATAGGCAATACCTTGACCACCCATACCATGATAGGTACGGTAGAAAAAGGGGCTGCGGTCCAGTTTGAGGAGAGGATGCTACAGGAGCTGGGCACCAGGGAGTTTTACATACAGAGAGTAGGAGAAGATAGAGAGCAGGTCAACTATTTTCTAGCATATCATAAAGATTTGGCACAAGAGGTAGATGCGCTGCTAAAGGAGCTGGGCTTTAACCGCGTTAGTTTCAGCAACATGAAAGGCACTCCTGCTGAAATCATAGGGCAATGTGATGCTGAGCTGCGAGACATTGATGCTCAAAGGCAAAAGATAGAAGAACAAGCAAAGGCGCTGGCTGTGCGGCTCAATGAGCTGGAAGTCCTCTACGATGCCCTGTCGATACAAAGGGATAAGGAAGAGGAAGGGTTAAAGCTATTGCAGACTGGTCAGGCTTTTGTGCTCAAAGGGTGGGTTCCCAGCCATTTTGCTGAAGCCTTGGTGTCCAGGATACGGGGCATTACATCGGCAGTTTACATCCGTCTGGATGATCCGGAGCCCGATGAGCCATTCCCGGTGGCGTACGATAACCCGCCTTTAATACAGCCCTTCGAGCTGATTACCGAGCTTTACAGTACGCCCCATCCCCGCAGTATAGATCCCAATCCCTTTGTCGCGCCGTTCTTCTTCATATTTTTCGGCATAATGATGGGAGATGCGGGGTACGGCTTAATTATGGCATCTATAGCTTATCTGGCCATTCGCAAGCTCAATCTCAAGGGAATGGCTAAAAAGCTAATCATGCTGGTGTTTTTGGGCGGTATATCTACTTTTCTGTGGGGTGCTGTTTTTGGAGGATGGTTTGGCAATGCAGGACAGCTTTTAGGGCTGCCCCCATTATGGTTTGAGCCAGCTGCTCAGCCCATAAAGATGCTCATATTCTGCTTTGCATTGGGACTAATTCAAATTTTTGTAGGCATGGGCATCCAGGCTTACATGAGCATACGCCAGGGCAAGATTTGGGATGCCATATTTGACCAGGGGCTTTGGTATATAACCTTAATAGGCCTGATACTTATGGCGATAGGTTTAAATACGGTAGGCCAGTATATGGCCCTGGCCGGAGCAGTCGGGCTTGTGCTCACCCAGGGCAGGCATCAGAAGAACATCATAAAAAGAATATTTTCAGGCATATTGGGCCTGTACAACATTACCGGATATTTCAGCGATATGCTTTCGTATTCAAGGCTTTTTGCCCTGGCTTTAAGCGGCGGCGTCATCGGTACCGTCATAAATCAGCTGGGGCTTATGGCAGCTAAGTCGCGGGTTGGATGGATAATAGCTGCGGTTGTCCTGGTAATAGGGCATTCTTTCAACATGGCCATGAATATATTGAGCGCATATGTTCACTCCAGCAGGTTACAGTATATAGAGTTTTTCGGCAGGTTTTTTGAGGCTGGAGGCCATGCCTTTAAGCCTTTACGCATAAAAACAAAATTTGTTGATGTATACAAGGAAGGGGAGGCTGTTTGATATGGAATTAGGACAGATTTTTACCGTATTGGGGACTGCTGCTTCAACTACTGGGACGGGCTTAAGCCTGGGACAGATATATGCCATTTTGGGAGCTGCTACAGCGGTAGTGCTGGCAGGACTGGGTTCGGTATTTGGTGTGGCCATTGCTGGCCAAAGTGCAGCGGGCGTGGTAACCGAAGATCCCGATAAATTCGGCCAGGTATTGCTGCTTCAGGCTCTGCCCGGTACGCAGGGGATTTACGGTCTGCTCATAGGTTTCATTATCATGAACAAGCTTAACATCTTCGGTGGCATGGTAGATGTTTCCACAGAGACGGGGCTATTGCTTTTTGTGAGTTCCTTGCCCATTGCCATAGTGGGCCTTATATCGGCCATATACCAGGGAAGAACCTCCGCGGCCGCCATTGGAATAATAGCAAAGCGGCCTGAAGAGCTTGGTAAGGCCATAACATTCCCGGTAGTGGTGGAGACCTATGCCGTGCTGGCTTTGCTGGCTTCCTTCCTCATGGTGAACGGTATTCCGGTGTAGGAGTGGACACTTATGAATGGGTTTGACAAGATCAAACAGCGTATTCTGGAAGATGCTCGGCAGGAAGCCGAGCGCATAATCCAGTCGGCCGAGGAAAGAGCCCGGGAGATCAAAGAGGCCAAAGCCAATGAAGCCGCCAGGCTTAAAAAGCGCTTGACCGAGCAGAGCATGGAGGCGGCCCGCGAACATAAGAGAAGGATGCTGGTATCGGCTCAACTGGAGATGAAGAGGAAGGTGCTGGCCGCCAAACGTGACATGATAGAAGCCGTATTTGCAGGGGTTATTGAGAGGATAAGCGGCATGGCAGATGATCAATACAGGGAAGTTATCGCTTCCATGCTTTTGAATGCTCCTCTTCAGGGGGATGAAGAGGTGGTATTTTCGGTTTATGATGAGGGCCGCCTGGACCAGGGTTTCCTGGATTACGTCAATGAACAGTTAACAAAACAGGGACGCAATGGACGGCTGCGCCTCTCGCCTGATAGAGGGCAGTTTAGGGCAGGCTTTGTCCTACGAGGCCGTGAAGTTGAGATAAATTGTTCGTTTGAGTCAATTGTGAGGGCATTGCGGGCCGATATGGAATCTCAGGTGGCCGAAATGTTGTTTGGTGAGCTTTCTTAAATTTGCCTTGTTAAGCCTATAAAGCTTTTGGAGCATAAAGCACGTTAATTGATTTGTTGAGGGCTGTAGGAAGGATGATATGATGCCTCAACCCAGTTATGAATATGGAGTGGCCAGAGTCAGGGTCTTGGAGACCAGGCTGCTTACCCGGGACCGCATTGAGCGGATGGCGGATGCTTCATCCGCTGAGGAAGCGCTCAAGGTGCTGGCGGAGACCAGCTATGCTCCCCTGGTTGCAGAGCTGGCTTCTCCCTATGAATACGATGAACTGCTTTCCAAAGAGATGAATAGGGTACGGGACTTTATCGATGAGATTTCGCCCGATCCGTCCATTACGGACTTATTTTTCCTAAAATATGATTTTCATAATCTTAAGGTCTTATTGAAACACAGGTATTTGGGCGATATGGATGATGAGCTACCCCTGGCTCAAATGGGAACCGTTCCGGCGGAGGTTTTAAGGAAGGGCGTAGAGGACCCGGAAAGTGGCCTGCTTCCCCCTTTTATGGTCGATGCCATAAAGAAGGTGGAACAGGTTTGCGTATTGAGGGTCGATCCGCAAAAGATCGATACCGTGCTTGATCTCGCCATGTATGACCGCATATTTGAAGTGTGCCATAGAAGAAGGAATGGGTTTGCAATCCGATATTTTCAGATGCAGGTTGATCTTTTGAACCTGCGTTCGCTTTTGCGGGCAAAGAGGCTGGGGCAGGGGTTTGACTTTTTGAAGGAGATGCTCATCCCGCACGGCAGCTTGAATGCTTCTTTTTATGGCCGTGCCATTGAACAGCCGTATGAGCAGTTGATCAGAGAGGTGGAATCCACTTCCTACGGTAGGGTGGTGGCCGAGGGGGTGCAGGATTTTCTGCGCACCGGTACTCTGACCGCTTTTGAAAGGCTGATGGATGACTTCCTGCTGAATTACGTCAAGGTGTTAAGATATAATCCTTTTGGTATAGAGGCCATTGCAGGGTATCTGCTGGCCAAGGAGAATGAGATTAAGCTGATCCGTATAATCATGGTGGGCAAGATAAACAACCTGCCTGCTGAAAAAATCCGTGAAAGGCTCCGTGATGTGTATGTATAGGATGGGCGTAATTGGCGACAAGGATTCAATACTGGGGTTTAAGGCTTTGGGCCTGTCGGTATTTCCGGTTACACAGCCTGAGCAGGCCGCCAGGCTTATTCACAGGCTGGCTAAGGAGAATTATGCGGTCTTGTTTGTGACCGAAGCGCTGGCACAGGATATCAAGGAGACCATCGAGAGGTACAGCGCTCAGCCTTTTCCCATCATTACCTTAATTCCCAACAATGCTGGAAGCATGGGGTTGGGAATGAAGGAAATTAAAGCCAGCGTGGAAAAGGCGGTAGGAGTCGACATTTTATTTGGAGAGCGAGGGTAGGTGAGCTATGCAGGGTAGGATAGTAAAGGTGTCGGGGCCGCTTGTAGTAGCCGAAGGAATGGCCGATTCCAAGATGTTTGACGTGGTGCGGGTAAGTGATAAGCGGCTTATCGGCGAGATAATAGAGCTAAGAGGGGATAAGGCCTCGATTCAGGTATATGAGGAGACTTCGGGGCTAGGGCCGGGGGAACCCGTGTATTCCACTGGCGAGCCTTTAAGCGTGGAGCTGGGACCAGGGCTTATTGGTTCCATATTTGACGGCATACAGCGTCCCTTAACCCTTATACGGGAGAAGGTAGGCGACCGCATCGTAAGGGGTATTGAGGTTCCTTCACTGGATCGGGAGCGCAAATGGGAATTCCTGCCCCGCGTCAAGCCCGGGGACCAGGTTGAGTCCGGCGACATAATAGGAGCAGTACGGGAGACCACCATAGTAGAGCACCGCATTATGGTTCCCCAGGGCATAAGAGGGGTTATAGAGTGGATTCATCAGGGGATGGCTACAATTGTTGAGCCCGTCGCCAGGGTAAAAACTTCCGACGGGTCTTCCGTAGACATCACCATGATGCAGAGGACTCCCGTTCGTATCGGAAGGAGGTACAAGCAAAAATTACCGCCCGCCTTTCCGCTGATAACGGGCCAGCGGGTCATCGATACCTTTTTCCCGGTGGCAAAGGGAGGAGTGGCTGCCGTACCCGGGCCGTTTGGCAGCGGTAAGACGGTGGTGCAGCATCAGCTGGCAAAGTGGGCCGATGCAGACATCATAGTGTATGTGGGCTGCGGCGAGCGCGGTAACGAGATGACCGATGTTCTCATGGAGTTTCCCCAGCTTAGGGATCCCAAAACCGGTGAACCCCTTATGAAGAGGACGGTGCTTATAGCCAATACTTCCGATATGCCTGTGGCAGCCCGTGAAGCTTCCATATATACCGGTATTACCATTGCCGAGTATTTCAGGGATATGGGCTATAACGTTGCCATCATGGCCGATTCCACTTCAAGGTGGGCAGAAGCCCTCCGCGAGATGTCGGGCCGTCTGGAAGAAATGCCTGGCGAGGAGGGCTATCCGGCGTATTTGAGCTCCAGGCTTGCCGAATTCTACGAACGGGCCGGCCGCGTCATATGCCTGGGCAAGGATGACCGGGAGGGGACCATAACCGCCATTGGCGCCGTTTCGCCGCCCGGCGGTGACTTTTCGGAACCCGTAACTCAGGCAACGCTGCGCATAGTCAAAGTCTTCTGGGGCCTGGATTCACAGCTGGCATACCGCAGGCACTTTCCTGCCATAAACTGGCTGACCAGCTACTCGCTGTATCTTGATCGGTTAAATGAGTGGTACGATAAGGAGATATCGGAGGAATGGGTAAGGCTCAGGCAGGAGGCCATGTCGCTGTTGCAGGAGGAGGCACAGCTTGAGGAGATAGTCAGGCTGGTGGGGGTAGATGCCTTGTCGGTGAAGGACAGGCTGGTGCTGGAGGCTGCCAAATCCATAAGGGAAGATTACCTGCACCAAAACGCTTTCCACGATGTGGATACCTATACTTCCCTTGCAAAGCAGTACAAGATGCTGAAGCTGATAATCGAATTCTATCATCTGGGGCAAAAAGCGCTGGATTCAGGGGCGGAATTCAGCCAGGTGGTAGGCCTTCCCGTAAGAGAGCGTATAGGGCGAGCTAAATACATTTCCGAGGACCAGCTGGAGCAGTTGGACGAGTTACTGGAAGAGTTGAGGGGACAGATGTCGTCCTTGATGTCGGAGGGAGGCGTCTCTTATGCTTAAGGAGTACAGGACCATTACCGAAGTTGTTGGCCCCTTGATGCTGGTGGAACGAGTGGAGGGCGCCAAATATAATGAACTGGTGGAGATCCAGCAGGCCAACGGAGAGATTCGCAGGGGCCGCGTCCTTGAGGTGGATGGAGATAAGGCGTTAATCCAGCTCTTTGAAGGCTCTCACGGCTTGAGGATCGCCGATAGCAAGGTGCGCTTTTTGGGCAGGAGCATAGAGCTGGGCGTATCCAGAGATATGCTGGGACGGGTATTCGATGGAATGGGAAGGCCTATCGATGGAGGCCCGGAGATCATCCCCAAAAAGCGCATGGATATAAACGGTGAACCTATCAATCCGGCAGCACGGGACTATCCTTCCGAGTTCATCCAAACAGGGATTTCGGCTATTGATGGCCTTAATACCCTGGTGCGGGGGCAAAAGCTGCCCATTTTATCGGGAGCGGGATTGCCCCATGCTCAGCTGGCTGCGCAGATTGCCCGCCAGGCCACCGTGCTGGGCAGCGATACCAACTTTGCCGTAGTGTTCGCCGCCATAGGCATAACCTTTGAAGAGGCCGATTTCTTCGTATCGGATTTCAGGAGGACCGGTGCCATCGAACGGGCGGTGCTATTCATGAACCTGGCCGATGATCCCGCCATTGAGCGCATTTCCACTCCCCGTATGGCGTTAACGGCTGCCGAATATCTGGCATATGAAGAGGATATGCACGTATTGGTCATACTTACCGATATTACCAACTATGCTGAGGCGCTCAGGGAGATATCCGCCGCCCGCAAGGAAGTGCCCGGCCGCCGCGGTTATCCGGGCTACATGTATACGGACCTTGCCACCATGTACGAGAGGGCCGGAAGGATAAGGGGGAAAAAGGGTTCTATCACCCAGATACCTATACTCACCATGCCAGAAGATGATAAGACACATCCAATTCCCGATCTGACGGGTTATATAACGGAAGGGCAGATAATACTGAGCAGGGAGCTTTACCGTAAAGGCGTAAATCCGCCCATCGATGTTCTGCCGTCCCTATCCCGTCTGAAGGATAAAGGTATAGGGAAGGGTAAAACCCGGGAGGACCATGCCGATACCATGAACCAGCTGTTTGCAGCCTATGCCCGGGGTAAGGAGGCCAAGGAGCTGGCGGTGGTGCTGGGTGAAGCAGCCCTTTCGGATATAGATAAGCTGTACGCCAAATTTGCCGATGAATTCGAGAGGCGGTACGTATCCCAGGGCTTTGAAACCAATCGCTCGATTGAGGAGACGCTGGATCTTGGCTGGGAGTTGCTTGCCATATTGCCGAAGAGCGAACTTAAGCGCATTCGCGATGAGTATATCGATAAATATTTTCCCGGGGACAAAGGGGATGAATAGTTTATGGCTGTGATGAGGGTTAACCCCACGCGCATGGAGCTTACCCGTCTAAAAAACAGGCTCCAGGTGGCTGTAAGGGGACACAAGTTGCTCAAGGACAAGCGCGATGAGATGATGCGCAAATTTTTAGACCTGATAAGGCAAAATAAGGAGCTGCGGGAGCGCGTGGAGCAAAAATTAACCCTGGCGTTTAAGGATTTTCTGATGGCCCGGGCCGTTATGTCGTCCGAAGTGCTGGAGGAGGCCATAATGTTTCCCACCCGTAAGGTGGAGATAAAGCCTTCAACCGGCAACATCATGGGGGTGACGGTCCCCGTCATTGAGTATAAGGAAGTGACCGACCAAGAGCTTTCTCCTTATCCTTATAGCTTTGCGGCTACTTCGGCCGAGCTGGATGGCGCCATTGCCGCCTTTTCGGATATCCTACCCCTTATGGTGGAGCTAGCTCAAATAGAAAAGACGTGTCAAATGCTGGCCGATGAAATTGAAAGGACCCGTCGCAGGGTGAATGCTCTGGAATACGTGGTAATTCCCCAGCTACAAGAGACAATACGCTATATTACCATGAAGCTGGATGAAAACGAGCGCGGAAACCGTACCAGGTTGATGAAGGTAAAGGATATGCTGGAGAAAAAGGATACAACCGTATGATGGAGAGGTTTTTGTAGCTACCATAGGTACCCCGGTGGGTGTATTACACCCACCGGTATAAGTTAAAGCATGCTTAAAACAAAGCATGCTTAAAACCTGTCATTTCTTTTACATCATGTTGAATATGCCTCTTCTCTAAGTGCCATTATAGTTAATGGTTTTAATTTGACATATTACCGCAGAATAACAACACATATTTACAAAAAAGGGTTGATAAATTTATCTGTGTATGCTATACTGTCCAGGATGAGGATATTTTTAAGTCTGGTACAGAGATGCCGACAAGATATCCGACAAGATAATAGCAGTATAGCTTTGTTTTGAGGATAATCTTGCCTGCACTATGTGACAGACAAGATTTTTTTATGCAAAGGGGGATGGGTACAAGTAGAGCTTGAAAAGCAGAATAATGGATGGTTGTACGGTTTGATATGTTACGATTCGGCTAAGAAAAGCGCATAATAAATTTGAGGAGAGGTGTTGTTATGGAGAGAAATCAGCAAGTAATAGGATACCTTCCCGATGAACGCCCACCAATATGGAAGCTGCTGCTTTACGCAATACAGCAGGTCATCGTAATGTTTCCGGCAACAGTAGCCGTAGCCATTATTACAGGTTTTCACATCTCAACCACCATCTTTGCCAGTGGCCTTGCCACTATCTGTTTTATTCTGGTCACAGGAAGGAAAATTCCGCTTTATTATGGGTCAAGCTTTTCATATATCGCTGCAATTGCCAGCCTGATGAGCTCCGAAGCACTGGCGGGATACAGCCTGAACGAAAAAATAGCGGTAGCCCAATTCGGCATCATCATGTCGGGATTCGTATCGATATTAGCGGGCCTTATAGTCAACCGTTTTGGGAGGGATTCCCTGGAAAAGATCCTTCCGGCATCGGTTACAGGCCCTATTGCCATGGTAATCGGACTTACCCTTGCGGGAACGGCTCTAAATGATGCGGCGTCCATTGCAATTGATACTGCGGGAACTATTGCCGTTTCAGAATCGCAGCTAGCCCTTGCAAAGAATATGGCCTGGATAGTATCGCTGGTCACGTTGATTTCAAGCGTCCTGTTTTCGGTATATTTGAAAGGATTTATGGGCCAAATTCCGCTTATTCTAGGTCCAATCCTGGGATGCATTACAGCCTTCATCATCAAACTTGTAACGGGTATTGACCTCTTCAAAGTTTTGCCCGAGACGGCAAACACAGGAATTTTTGCACTTCCCATATTCACGCTTCCTAAACCGTCATGGATGGCAGTTGCGGCCATTATGCCCATAGCGATTGCCACCATTCCCGAGTCAACGGCACATATATATCAACTCGACCTTTATATAAATGATCTGGCAAGCAAGAAGGGTAATGGTAAGAGGTATAATATAGCGGACAAGCTGGGGCTTAACTTAATCGGTGACGGCATCGGCGATATAGTTGCCGGGCTTGTTGGAGGCCCTGCCGGTACCAATTACGGAGAAAATATAAGCGCGATGGCCATCACCAAAGTGTTTTCCATATCGGTTCTCATCGGCGCTTCTATAATAGCCATGATTATTGCCTGCTTTACACCGCTCATAAATGCCATTTATTCAATTCCAACCGCGGTAATAGGGGGCATTGAAATCTATCTGTTTGGCGCGATAGCCGTTCAGGGAGTTGCCATTATGGTTGAGAAGAAAGTGGACCTGTTTAGCGCCAGAACCATAGCGGTTATTGCCACCATCATGATTATCGGCCTTGGAGGGCAATATGCGTTTGGAGGAAACATTCCGTTCTTTGGTATAGAAGTTCCAAGCGTCGCAGGGGCGGCTATATTCGGAATACTTCTTAACCTCGTATTGAGTATAGGTGAGAAGAAGAAAGGTGATGTTAAATAAATTTACGAATACGGGTTTGTGGGAGTTGTCCGTTGGGCAACTCTTTTTTTTATGCACACTGGAAAACTGGCTTAAATTTCTGATATGGATGTGTAAAAAGTTAGCTGGTGGCTGAGGCCTTTGCAGGGAAAGGCGGTTTATAGGAGTTGCGGACATTACTGAAGCCTTATATATGTGTTAAATGACCCCTTTATAAAATGGCATTATCGCAGGTTCAGCGTGCTTAGCGCTTGTGGTTTTGGCCAGCGGTGATGGATCTTTATGAACGGGATGCGTAAAATGGGTTTGAAAACGGATGACGCCCGGTATATAAAACCCTGCAAATGGCAATAATCAAAGCATAGCGGTTGTTTAGCATGAGTTCAGGAGGGTGCAGGGTTACGGTGGGTTATAAGAAGGCGTTGCTTTCAGCAATAATAATATGCTTAACCTTATTCCCCGTTTCCGGCCAAAGCTTGGCTGTTCAGCAACCATTGCAGGGACTTATTTCCATAGAACAGGTATTGGGTTTTGTCGGGTGCGACGTAGAGTATTTAAACGTAACCGGTTGGTGCGTGTTGAATAAGGGTTATATGCCTTTCGACGATTTAAAATCTCTGGCACAAAAGGCAGTCGATTTTTTCAGCGTAATAGGATACGACCTTTATTACAGCCAGGACGATGGTATAAGGCAGGTTAGCATGAGGGGCACTAATAAAGCCGGACAGGTATTTTCAATAACCTGCCGGAGCATTCAAATTTCAGCCGAAAATGGCAAGGAATACGAAAATTATATGGTTGTGGACATATTGGATGGTACCCATAAGGCTAATAGCCGAGCAGTTAAAGATATGATAAGGAAATTTTTTAATGCGATGGGAGTGAATGCCACCATTACAGCCACGATGGTCGGAAGCTTTGAAGGGAAACTTGAAGCTGGAGGCATGCAGAGCATTTGCAGCGGTATACTAAGATACCTTGGGGCTAAGGAGATAGAAGGTCTATATCAGGAAGGGATGGTGAGCATCAGCGGCTATTCTCCGGCCCTGGGCGAAGGGATCATATCTGGAGGCAGGCCGGTGAACGTTCAGGTGGCCCTGCGCTACAATTCCTATAAAGGAAGGACTTATATGTGGGTGGGAACGCCCATGATAGGCATCGAGTACTGAAAACTTACATTTGAGTTCTAAACCTTTCGCTCTCCATCATACAATGTTATTATTGATTCAAGTTTTGGATGGAGAGTGGGGGAGAGGATGAAATGGTGGATCAACTTGCTGCTGTCAATCGTCATAATCGTTGTGGTCATTCCCGCATTGACCGTACAGGATTTTTCCCTGTCTGGGGTTGAGGATAAGATATCTCCATCAGAAACGAATGGGCAGCCCAAGGATAAGATTGATATTATAGACAAAAGCGAAAGGGAATCCGGCCGGCTCGAAGTAGTGATGTATGACCATACAAGCAAAAAGACGGTCAAGATGCTTCTAGAAGAATACATTGTAGGCGTGGTGGCGGCCGAGATGCCGGCTTCCTTTGAATTGGAAGCATTAAAAGCCCAGGCCGTTGCTGCCAGAACCTTTGCCATAAGAAAGATGCGCACCTTTGGCGGTAGCGGATGTTCCAACCATCCGCAGGCCGATGTATGCAGTTTGTACAGCCACTGCCAGGCATGGATCTCAGATGAGCAGCAAAGAAAGAACTGGGGCAGCAGTTATGCTGCAAACCATGAAAAGATAGTAAGGGCGGTAGAAGAGACCAAAGGCTATATAATGACATATGATGGAGCTCCTATCGAGGTATTTTTTCACTCCACCAGCAACGGCAAAACGGAGGATGCAGGGGAAGTTTTCTCGCATTCGTTGCCCTATTATACCGTGGTGGATAGCCCTGGAGAGGAAAGCAGCCCTAAATACAAACAAACATTTACTTTCTCCAACGACCAATTTGTGAAGATTTTCAAGAGCAGATATCCCCGCTCCAATTTAAGCGCAAAAAATTTATCCTCTCAGATAAGGATAAAGAGCTATACCAAAAGCGGAAGGGTTGGAGAGCTGGTAGTAGGGGGTATTACCGTAAAGGGAACCGATTTTCGCTATCTTTACGGCCTTAACTCCACCGATTTTAGGTTTAAGTTTGAGAAGGACAGGGTTGTCATTGAAACCAGGGGATACGGCCACGGTGTGGGCATGAGCCAGGTGGGGGCCAATTACATGGCACAGCAGGGACACACTTATAAGGAAATATTAAAGCATTATTACAGGGGAGTGGAAATAGAAAAATACAGATAAATTTCATATATCTGTATTTTTTTTTATTTTTTGGATAGAATCCTAACAGGAGGTGATTTAAATGGGTTTTGCCAAGTTTAAGGACAAGATTAGAAAAGCGTTTAACAGGCAGACGCTTAAGGAATTCTGGAACAGACAGGGCTTTTATATCATCCTATTCATATGTGTGTGTGCAATAGGCGCTACCGCGTTTTGGACATCCATGGACAGGAACAGGATGCAGATGCAGGAAGAAACCGAGGACGATATGGTGGCGCAGGAAGAGAAGCAGGATGAACTTACCGAGGAACCGGCGCAACAGGCAGATGCTAGCGACAAAATGGATATAAAGATAAAAGATGTGGTAGTTGATGAAGAGGACCAGGGGAAGAAGGATCAGGAAACATCAAAACCCCAGCCCGAAAAAGCTGGACAGGGCAGCGATAAATCCAAAACTGCAGCGGACAAGCTAGTTCCGGTAAGCGCGCAGGATTCCAAGTCGAAAGTTGTGAGTGCCGCTACAGCCGCACAGTCGCAAAAAGCCTCCAAGGTCCTGGCACAAAAGCCCGTGGATGGGAAAATCTTAGCGGATTTTGTGCTGGACGAACTACAATATTCAAGAACGCTTAAAGAGTGGACAACTCATGCCGGAATCGACATCGAAAGCCCCCTGGGCAGCCCGGTCAGGGCAGCGCTGGACGGAGTGGTAGAATCCGTAGAAGAGGACTCCCTGATGGGGATCATAATCACCATTGACCATGGAAACGGGCTGAAAACGCGGTATGCAAACCTCTCTACCAAGGATATGGTAAGGCCCAATCAGCAGGTGAAGAAAGGCCAGGTCATAAGCGGAGTGGGTAGAACGGCAATGAGCGAGATACTGGATCCCCCCCATCTCCATTTTGAGGTGTTAAAGGACGGGAAATATGTCGACCCCAAGAGTTACCTAGAGTAAAGGGCTCCGTAAATTCACTTTACGGAGCTCTTTTTTATCTTTTTTCTTCTATATAGCTCTTTCTCTGCATAATTATTTTATAAACACAGATTTGTAGATTTTATGGCAATTTTTAATATAAGAGGGATTGCGGTGAGGGGGGTCTTGGACTTGAAGGATTATATTGAGGAGAGGGTTCTTGAAATAGCCAACTACATGATTCAATCCAAAGCTACCGTCAGAGAGGTGGCCAAAGTCTTCAAGGTAAGCAAAAGCACGGTGCACAAAGACGTCTCGGAACGCCTTCCCAAAATCAATCCCATCCTGTGGGAGGAAGTAAAAAAGGTGTTGGAGCACAACAAGGCAGAACGCCATATAAGAGGAGGCAAGGCTACTCGGTTAAAGTACAAAAAGATGAAAGAACAAAATTAAAAAGCTAAAAAATAAAGAGGATTTTTGAAAAAAAAGTAGAATATTTAATGTAAATTTTGGATTTGAAAAAACGGATGACAATCAAATAAACAAAAGAAAGGATAGATTTGCGTGTTCATGTTCAAGGATATAGGCATTGATTTGGGGACAGCCAGCGTTTTGGTTTACATAAAGGGAAAAGGAATCGTGCTTAGAGAACCGTCGGTGGTGGCCATCGATAAGAATACCAAAAGGATATTGGCGGTGGGCGAAGACGCTCGAAGGATGATAGGCAGGACCCCTGGAAACATAGTGGCCGTTAGACCGCTGCGGGATGGGGTCATATCGGATTATGAAGTTACGGAAAAGATGCTGCGATACTTTTTGCGGAAAGCGTGCGGGCACCCGCTGCTATTCAAGCCCCGGGTGATGATATGCGTCCCCAGCGGAGCTACCGAGGTGGAGAAAAGGGCTGCATTGGATGCTGCTTATGAGGCGGGTGCCAGACGTACATATCTTATAGAAGAGCCCATTGCCGCAGCCATCGGAGCGGGAATCGATATAAGCAAGCCGTGCGGCAATATGGTGGTGGACATAGGGGGCGGTACCACCAATATCGCTGTTATCTCCCTTGGCGGTATTGTGGTATCGGATTCCATAAAGGTGGCGGGGGACAAGTTCGATGAAGCCATAATAAGATATATGCGCAAAAAGTACAACCTCCTCATAGGGGAGAGAACAGCCGAAGATATGAAGATAAAAATTGGTGCGGCCATTCCTCGGCAGGATGAAGCCTCCATGGTGGTGACCGGAAGGAATCTAATTTCGGGGTTGCCAAAGTCCGTAACGGTTACCTCCAACGAGATAGTGGAGGCTTTGGAGGAGCCGTTACAGGCCATCGTGGAGGCGGTGTACGCCATGCTGGAAAAAACGCCTCCCGAGCTGGCGGCGGATATTCACGAGCGTGGTATCACCATGGTGGGTGGCGGTGCTCTGCTTTACGGAATGGATCAGCTCCTGTATAAGCATACCCAGATTTCCGTCCGCGTGATGGAGGATGCCGTATCCTGCGTTGCCCTCGGGACGGGCAGGGCCCTGGAATCCCTGGATGTTTATGGGCCCGTGGCGGTCATGGAACCTTCCCGCGGGGCAGTTTATCAGGGATAAGGGTATGATTTCCGTCATTTCAATTTTATCGCTAAAGTCAACTCCAGATTATGACGATATTACCATATAAAGAACGAATTTGACATGTTGATACGGGATGGTGTTAGAGATGGTGAGAGGCTTGTATGCTGCAGCTACCGGTATGATAAATCAGATGACGAGGTTGGACAAGGTGGCCAACAACATTGCCAACGTTAATACCCGTGGGTTCAAGGGAGACCAGGTGGTAAGCCGCGCATTTGATGAGGAATTGCTTTTGAGGGTAGATAATGGACAGGCCTCTTCTGGCAGGCGTATAGGGACCATTAATCACGGGGTGTATGTCGATAGGGTTATAACCTCGTTTGATCAGGGCAGCCTTCAGGAGACGGGTGAGGCTACCCATGTGGCCATAAAGGGAGAGGGGTTTTTTGTAATCCTTACGGAAGAAGGCGAGAGATATACCCGCGATGGAGGGTTTATGCTCGACGATCAGGGGCGTTTGGTCACGGTCGATGGATGGCCGGTGGCCGGCCAGACGGGGCCCATATTTGTGGGGACCCGGGATTTCGTCATCGACCCCGAAGGAAATGTGATGGTCGGCGGGATGTATGTCGATCGTTTGAGGCTGGTGAATTTTGAGGATCTTCAGGCTTTAAGAAAAGCGGGGAATAACCTCTATATAAATCCCGACCCTGAAAACAATCCTGCCGTGGAGTTTCAGGGGGAAGTCGCCCAGGGCTTTGTGGAAAGTTCCAACGTGGATGTGGTGCGCGAGACCGTTGATATGATAACGGCCCTGCGGAATTATGAATCTAACCAAAAGGTCATTAAGATGATAGATAGCGTGCTGTCCAAGACGGTGAATGAGCTAGGGCGAGTGTAAAAAGGAGGAAATGAACATGATTCGTGCGCTTTACAGCTCGGCTTCGGCCATGGCGGCCCAGCAGCAAAATCTGGATATCATATCCAACAACATCGCAAATATTAACACAGTGGCATATAAGAAGACCAGGCCCGCTTTTCAGGACGCGCTGTACTCGGCTATAGATGCCAGAAGGGTGCGTGAACCGGTAAACCTGCAGATGGGCAACGGGGTGAAGGTGGCTGCCACCCAGCGCAATTTTAGCCGGGGGAACCTGCAGGAGACCGGCCGTCCTTTGGATTTTGCTATAGATGGGGAAGGCTTTTTCGTATTACTGCGCCCCGATGGAACGCTATGCTATACCAGGGATGGGAGTTTCCAGATTTCGGCCGAGCAGGTGGGAGGAGTGGTGGTGAGCCGTCTGGTCACTCCTCGAGGAGAGTACGTGCTGGATGTAAACGGTCAGCCCATGGAGGTATATAATGGCCAGGAAGTGCCGCTAGAAAACTTCAACATAGCGGTCTTTGCTAATCCCGAGGGGCTTGAGGCTATAGGCCATAACCGATTTGTGGCGACGGAAGCCAGCGGCCAGGCTGATTATGGTTACCGGGTTACGATCAGGCAGGGTTTTTTGGAGCTTTCAAACGTTGACCTGGCGGAGGAGATGACCCAGCTCATACTGGCACAAAGGGCTTACCAGCTAAGTTCAAGGGTATTGCAATCGGCCGACGACATGGAGCGTTTGGCCAACAATTTGAGGGAATAATAAGAGAAGGGCAAAGAATCATATGCTAGGAAGGAAGGTGGAGCGCGTTCTTTTCCATCTTACAGGAGATGGGTTTTTCAGCGCTCGTATAATATGATAAAGGTAGAAGAGATAATGGAGTGTATACCGCACCGCTATCCCTTCTTGTTGATAGACCGCATCATCGAGTTTGAACCGGGCAAAAGAGCGGTGGGCATAAAAAACGTTACCATAAACGAGTGGTTTTTCCAGGGACATTTTCCCGGGGCTCCCATAATGCCGGGGGTGCTGATACTGGAAGCGCTGGCACAGCTGGGAGCCGCAGTGGTCTTATACGATGAACGGAACAGGGGTAAAATACCCGTTTTTGCAGGGGTGGACAGGTTACGCTTTCGCAGGCAGGTTGTTCCCGGAGATCAGCTGCGACTTGAGGCCGAGATCACAAAGGTAAAGGGTTCAATGGGTAAGGGAGTAGGAAGGGCTTTGGTGGATGGCCAGGTGGCAGCTGAGGGGGAAATCATGTTTGCGCTGGTTGATAAGAAGGATGATTGAGCTGCGAAGACTATCATATGAAGGCTATCGTGTTATTCTTAAGGCAGCAGAAGATGAAATAAAAGAGAGCGCCCGGGCCGGATGCTTTATTTATCCGCTCAGGCGCTCTCTTTTATTTTCAAACCTTTAAAGGGCTTAAATGAGCTCAGTCCCATAGATGACGGTTGTCCTTGCTTTTTAGGGCGTGGAGGAATCGCGTCCTTATATCGGGGTAGGTCTTTGCCAGGGAACGCAGCAGGTTTTTCATTTCCTCCCTCTTGGTGCGTCCGGCAGCAGGGCAGGGGCTTGGGACCACCGGCAGGCTATGGCGCCTGGCTACCCCGATGATCTCTGGCTCGGGCGCGTAGATAAGCGGCCGAATCACCGTAATCCCCTTTCTATCCAGGTAGGTTACGGGGGAAAAGGTGTTGAACCGCCCTTCATAGAAAAGGCTGAGGAGAAACGTCTCTATGGCATCGTCCAGGTTGTGCCCCAGGGCAACCTTTTTGCACCCCAGTTCCAGGGCAACGTCATGAAGGGCCCCCCGTCGCATCCGGGCGCAAAGCGAGCAGGGGTTTTTTTCCTTACGGGTTTCAAATATTATCTTCCCGATCAGGGTATGTTTTACGGTATAGGGCACGCCCAGCTCTTTGCAAAAAGCTTCTATGGGCGAGACATCGAAGGCATCAAACCCCATGGTAAGGGTTATGGCTTCTATATGGAATGATACCGGAGAGAAATATTGATACAGCTTAAGGGCTTTAAGCAGGGTCAAGCTGTCCTTGCCCCCGGATACTCCCACTGCAATTCTATCCCCTTCTTGAATCATGTTGAATTCCTCCACGGCCTTTCGAAGGTATCCCAACATCCTCCTCATGGCATGCGAGCATATGAGATTTCCTCTCCCGAGCTGGGGAGGATCGAGCTCTTCTCTCCTTTCTGGCTTCGTTTCTCGTTTGGGTTAAAAGCTTTTTTATTATACCATACACGATTCACTTAGTTAATACGCCTTTTTTAATCATTATTCATTTCTTTTGACCGGTTAAAAATAAATTTAAAAAAGCTGATTTTACTGCAAAAAAGCCCGCCTTAATGCGCAAAATTAAGGTAGAGGTTTAATAAAATGGCGGTGAACGATGATGCCAAAATTTTTTCAGGCAAGTTCAAACAAAGAGGCGTATATCCTCGAACTAATTAAATAATATGCAAAAAAATATTCAGCATATTGTTTCATTTGTGATATAATCTATTACAGCAAAAACCAGGTTTGGGTTATAATTCGATTTAAAAGGAGATGGGGTATGAATAAATTCAGTAGAAGCGAAAGAATTGGCGTTATGACCAAGGTTTTAACCGATCGGCCCAATCAGATCCATACCCTGAATTACTTCGGAGAATTATTTGGCGTGGCAAAGTCCACCGTAAGCGAAGACGTTATGGCGTTGCGCCGCGCTTTAAAGGCCTTTAATCTCGGCAATTTGGAGACGGTGGTAGGGGCTGCAGGGGGGATTAAATATATGCCCCAGCCCGATGAGGAGAACAGCCGTAATTTTATACAGGATTTATGCAACAAGCTGTCTGAGCCCGAGCGCATTTTGCCCGGCGGGTTTTTGTATATAGCCGACCTTTTGTTTACCCCTCATATAGTGCAGCAGGTAGGGGAAATCATGGCTTCCCGATTTTATGAAGTCAATCCCGACTTCGTCATTACGGTGGAGACCAAGGGTATTCCCATCGCGATGATGACGGCCAGGGCGCTTAACTGTCCGGTGGTGGTGGCACGGAGGGATAACGAGGTCACCGAAGGTTCGGTGGTCACCATAAACTACGTTTCCGCTTCTTCCAAGAGGCTGCAGACCATGTCCCTTGCCAAAAGAGCGGTAAAGGAGGGGCAGCGGGCTTTGATCATCGACGACTTCATGAGGGGCGGGGGTACGGCTAAAGGTATGGTGGACCTGCTTAAAGAGTTCAACGTCGATATAGTGGGCGTAGGGGTCATGATCGCCACCGAACAGCCCAGGCAGAAGATGATTGATCAATACGTTGCGCTCGTCCAGCTGGAGGAAGTTGACGAGATAAGCCGAAAAGTGGTGGCACGGCCGGCGTTATAAAAATTTTATAAAATTAAGAAGGAGTATGGATTTCTTTGGCGAATAGATAACTTTAAGCAATTATTGTTTTATTAACTGGAAGGTGGTGAACTGGATGAACGTGACCGATGTTCGCGTTCGGAAAATCAAGGGTGAAGGGCGAATGAAGGCAGTGGCATCGGTTACCTTTGATGATGCGTTTGTGGTACATGACATCAAGGTAATTGAGGGACAGAGTGGAATGTTCATTGCCATGCCAAGTCGAAAAACTCCTGATGGGGAGTATCGTGATATTGCCCATCCTATCAATTCCGAAACACGGACACAGCTTCAGACGCTTATTTTGGAAAAATACAATGAAATGAGCGATGAATAAGCTTTAAAGGAGAGCATAGCCTCTCCTTTAAAGCTTGTTTTTGGCTGTTTTTGTTGACAATAATCGAATTGCAGGAAGGCAGTCGATCGTTTGGGAATCACCGCCTTCCAAATATTTATTATGATATATACGAATGACAGCTTTCCTGCATTATGATATAATAACGGTGGTATTTAAAAATTTTCGAGATAAAGGGGAATATGTGAATGGGAAAACAGGTATTTTCCATCATATTGGCTGCCGGCGAAGGTACCAGGATGAAATCAAAGAGGCCCAAGGTATTGCACCAGATCTGCGGATATCCGATAATCGAGTATGTGGTGCGGGCCGCTTTAGAGGTATCTGACGATTTGCCGGTTGTGGTGGTGGGGCACAGAGCCGAGGATGTAAAGCAGTACCTGGGAGACAGGGTAACATATGCTTACCAGCCCCAGCAGCTGGGTACCGGACATGCCGTTATGATGGCTAAGCCCGTGCTGGAAGGTGCTACAGGCTATGTCGTCATACTGGCGGGCGATGCGCCATTGATTCGGGGCTGCACTCTTAAGCGTATTGTGCAGCACGCCATGGAGGGGGGCTATGGGGCAGTAGTCCTGTCTGCAGTTGTAGATGATCCCACCGGCTATGGGCGGATAATACGCAATGATAGCGGAGATCTGGAAGGGATAGTGGAGCACAGGGATGCTACGGAAGAACAACGGCGGATAAAGGAGATCAACTCGTCCATCTACTGTTTTGATGTCCGGCTATTGTTCTCCAGCCTTGAGAAGCTGGATAATAGCAACTCTCAGGGGGAATATTATTTACCCGATGCCATTGAGATCATGAAGCGCCAAGGCGCCAAGGTAGGGGTTTTGGTGGCGGAGGATGCTGACGAGGTTTTAGGGATAAATACCAGAATCCAGCTGGCCGAAGTGGATAGAAAGATGCGCCTGAGGATCAACAGGTTCCATATGGATAATGGGGTGACCATAATAGATCCCGAGCATACCTATATTGGTCCCGATGTGACAATCGGATGTGATACGGTGGTATATCCGGGCAATGTGCTGGAAGGCGATACGGTTATTGGTGAGGATTGCGTGTTGTATCCCAACAACCGCATAGTGAACTCGGCCATCGGGAACGGAGTTCAGCTACAGGCATCTGTGGTTTTGAATAGCCGTATTGGCGATTCAACCACGGTGGGGCCGTATGCTTACCTTAGGCCGGGTAGCGTCATAGGAAATGGCGTGCGTATAGGCGATTTTGTCGAGATAAAGAACTCTACCGTAGGAGATGGTACCAAGATCTCCCATCTTACATACGTGGGAGATGCCGAGGTTGGGAAGGATGTTAACCTGGGCTGCGGAGTGGTGTTTGTCAACTACGACGGCATCAAGAAGCACAGGACGGTCGTAGAGGATAAGGCCTTCATAGGCTGCAATGTCAACCTTGTGGCACCGGTGAGGGTAGGGCAGCAAGCCTATATAGCCGCTGGCTCTACCATTACCGAGGACGTGCCCGGCAAGGCGCTGGCCATTGCCAGGGAGCGCCAGATAAATAAAGAAGGCTGGGTGGAAAGGCGGCAAAAGAAGCAGGATACTCAATCCCATGTATAGTCTTGCCTCAAAATGATTTTTTGGAACGCAGCATGAATTGTAATTTTGTGCATGACCGAAATTCTAACTGCTACCTTTACAGCTGGCCACCAGCTGTTGACGGTATCAACTTCGTTCGGCACGGGGATGATGTGCCACCCTGGGGGCGGGAGGGTCAACCCGCGCTCCAAAAGGGGGAAAACACATAAGAAAGGAGAAGGCTACAAATGATTACCCATGGAACGGGCATTAAAATCTTTACAGGCAATTCGAATCCCGAATTGGCCAAAGAAATTGCGCAGTACTTAGGAGTTCCTATGGGGAATGCGGAAGTTGGCACGTTTAGCGATGGAGAGATCTGCGTTAATATATACGAGACGGTCAGGGGTGCTGACGTTTTTGTCGTTCAGTCCATGTGCTACCCGGTAAACGACAACTTGATGGAACTGCTGATAATGATAGATGCTTTTAAAAGGGCTTCGGCCGGCCGCATTACTGCGGTAATCCCGTATTACGGCTATGCCAGGCAAGACCGCAAGGCCAAGGCCAGGGACCCCATTACTGCAAAGCTGGTGGCCGATTTGATCACCAGTGCGGGTGCCAATCGCGTTCTTACCATGGACCTGCATGCACCGCAGATACAGGGATTTTTCAACATCCCCCTGGATCACCTGCTGGGGATGCCAATCCTTGCCCATTACTTTATAGAGCGGGGGCTTGAAGGTGATGAAGTGGTGGTGGTATCCCCCGATGTGGGCAGCGTGACCAGGGCCAGAAGCTTTGCCAATCGATTGAACTCGTCACTGGCCATCGTGGATAAGCGGCGTCCCAGGGCCAACGTAGCCGAGGTCATGAACGTCATAGGCGATGTCAAGGGTAAGAAGGCAATATTGATCGATGACGTGGTGGATACAGCAGGGACCTTGACGCAGGCAGCACTGGCGCTGGTTGAGCGGGGAGCTACAGAGATATATGCCTGCTGTACCCACGGCGTCCTGTCGGGGCCGGGTGTGGAAAGGATAAAGAATTCTCCCATAAGGGAGCTGGTAATAACCAATACCATCCCGTTGCCTCCCGAGAAGCGCATCGACAAGATCAAGATCCTGTCGGTAGCGCCGCTATTTGCCGAGGCGGTCGATAGGATATACGAGGATATATCTGTCAGCCCGCTCTTTGAGTGAGCTTGAGAGTAAGGTGATGAGCTGTCGTGTATGTCATAGCAGGGTTAGGCAATCCGGGAGATCAGTATGCGGGTACAAGGCACAATGCAGGGTTTACAGTAGTTGATATGCTTTCCCGTGTATATGAAATACCATTAAAGGTTATAAAATACAAGGCAGTTATAGGAGAGGGAGTCATAGGGGGTAAAGAGGTGGTGCTGGCCAAGCCGCAGACCTACATGAATTTGAGCGGTTTGAGCATACTGGACCTGGTTTGCGGCTACGGGATAAAGCCTCCCCAATTGATAGTGATATATGACGACATCGATTTGAAACTGGGGAAGATACGTATACGCCCTTCGGGGAGCGCCGGTACCCATAATGGCATGCGCTCCATTATATATCAGCTTCAGACGGAGGATTTCCCCCGGATCCGCATAGGCATAGGCGCACCGCCTCCGGGACGGGACCTGGCGGATTACGTATTATCCCCATTCGAAAAAGAGGAGGTCCCTATTTTTTTGGATGCCTGCGAAAGGGCTGTAAAAGGGGTTGAGCTAATATTAACCAGGGGCATACAGGAGGCAATGAGTAGGTGTAATGGCTAAAGGGAAGCAGCTTGAACCAAATGCGGTATATGATTCAAACCAATGGACAAAGATGGTGATAAGATGACTATGATTTGGCTGGAGCCCATGGCCAGGTGGGAAGCGTTCGATACCATCAAGGACTCGGTCATGAAGGGCGCCGGCCCTGTGGCATTTTTGGGATTGGGGGAATCTCAAAAGTGCCATATGCTGGCTAGCATGCTATACCCGTTGGAGCGTCAGTGCCTGTATATAACCAGCGGGGATGCCCAGGCAAGGAGAATATATGAGGACCTCTCGTTTTTTTACCCCGGCAGGGTCATGTATTTGCCCGAGAGAGAAATGATGCTGTATGATGTAGCTGCTCGAAGCTTGGAGATTACCGAGCGGCGAGTTGGCGTGCTGGAAAGGCTTTTGCTGGAAAAGGGGATAATAGTTGTCGCCTCGATTGAGGCACTTATGTCATTGCAGACCCCTCCACAGATCTTTAAAGATAATATCCTGACCATAAAGGTCGGCGATGTTTTGTCCCTTACCAGCCTTGTCAGCAGGCTGGTCCAGATGGGCTACGAGCGTGTGCCCGCCGTCGAGGGCAGGGGCCAGTTCAGCATAAGAGGGGGTATACTGGATATCTTCCCTTTGACGGCCTATGACCCGTACAGGATAGAGTTTTTCGATGATGAGGTGGACTCCATCCGCACATTTGATGTGCTGTCACAGAGGTCCATCGAAAACCGCTCTGAAGCGATAATTTCGCCAGCCAGGGAATTGGTTTTAACGGCAGATCGGCTTACGCAGGGTAAGGAAGATGTAATCAGAAACTACAGCGAATTTTCGAGCAAAGCCGGGCGCAAGAATATCAGCGCTTTTTTGAAGGAAAAAATGGAACGCGCTTTGAATGCTCTGGATGAAGGGATATATGAGGCTGGGCTGGAGCGGTATTTTTGTTTCTTCTATCCCCAACGGGCTACCGTATTCGATTATTTGGAAGGTTCGGCGTTGATAGTGCTGGATGAACCTGCCAGGATCAGGGAGCGCTGCGAAGGATACATCGGCGAGTTCCAGGAGCACTTCAAGGAGTTGCTGCAAAAATTTCAGGTTTTACCGCGGCAGTCAGAGCTCATTTTGGACTATTCCGAATTTTTAATGAAGACATCCAGGCATGCCCGTTTGATGTTTCAGATATTGCCCACACCCCATCCCGGTTTTGAACCGAAGGCGGCTTATAATTTTGCTGTCAGGAGCATTCCTTCATATCATGGCAAGCTGCAGCTGCTCATCGAGGATGTGGAGCTGTGGCTGAAAAAGGGATATTACATCCTGTTCCTTCTGGACAGTCAGGCCAGGAGGGAGGGCATTACGGCTTTTTTGCGGGAGCACGGTATCCAGCCCCTATCTGTGCAGGGCATGGATGGGGAATTCCAGCCGGGCCAGGTGATCGTAGCCCCCGGCATTTTAAGCCACGGATTTGAATACCTCGATGCGAGATTTGTGGTCATAAGCGATAGGGAAATTTACGAGGTCCAGAAGCGACGCGTTCAGGCCAGAAAGAAAGCCAGAAAGCTTGAAAGCTTTATGGACTTGAAGGTTGGGGACTACGTGGTTCATGAAAACCACGGAATAGGGAAGTATTTGGGCATAAAGACTCTGTTTGTAGGAGGGCAAAAGAGGGACTACCTTTATATAAAATATGCCGGTACCGATAAGCTGTACGTTCCCACCGATCAGCTGGATCTCATTCAGCCTTACATTGGGGTGGGAGATGAGCCCCCCAAGCTATCAAAGCTGGGAGGTGCAGAATGGCAGCGGACCAAGAACAGGGTACGTCAATCGGTACAAAAGCTTGCAATAGACCTGGTAAAATTATATGCTATAAGGCAGTCGGTTGAAGGGCATCGATTTTCGCCCGACACCGAATGGCAGAGACAGTTTGAGGCTCTTTTCCCCTATCAGGAGACGCCCGATCAGCTTCAGGCCATAGAGGATGTCAAGCGGGACATGGAATCGTCCAAGGTGATGGATCGGTTGATATGCGGCGATGTGGGTTACGGGAAGACCGAGGTGGCCATACGAGCGGCATTCAAGGCAGTTATGGACGGCAAGCAGGTAGCCGTGCTGGCTCCCACTACCATACTGGCCCAGCAACACTACAACACCTTTGTCAAGCGGTTTGAGGATTTTCCGTTTACCATACAGGTGTTAAGCCGGTTTAAAACGCCGGCCGAGCAAAGAGCGATATTGAGAGCCCTCAAAGAAGGGAATATCGATATAATAATAGGTACTCACCGATTGCTGGGCAAAGATGTAAAGTTCAAGGATTTAGGCCTCCTCATAATCGACGAGGAACAGCGGTTTGGGGTTGCCCATAAGGAGATGATCAAAGACATACGGAAGGATGTGGATGTCCTGACGCTTACGGCAACGCCAATTCCGCGGACCCTGCATATGTCCTTGATGGGCATCAGGGACATAAGCATCATTGAGACGCCACCCGAGGATAGATATCCGGTTCAGACGTATGTGGTGGAGTACAATGAGCCTCTCATTCGGGATGCCATTTTGCGGGAACTGCATAGGGGTGGACAGGTGTATTTTGTGTACAACAGGGTAAGGAGCATGGATTGGATGCTGCATGAGCTCAGGAAGTTGGTGCCGGAGGCCAAAATCGCCATGGCCCACGGCCAGATGAGCGAGAACCTGCTGGAAAATGTCATGATGGACTTTTACGAGAACAGGTTTAACGTGCTGCTATGCTCTTCCATCATAGAAAACGGGCTGGATATACCCAATGTGAATACCATTATCGTATACGATGCCGACTGTTTTGGCCTGTCCCAGCTGTACCAGCTCAGGGGACGGGTAGGCCGTTCCAATCGCCTGGCTTATGCTTATTTTACTTATCGAAAGGATAAGATAATATCCGAGCAGGCTGAAAAAAGGCTTCAGGCTATAAAGGAATTTACCGAGTTTGGTGCAGGATTTAAAATTGCTATGAGGGACCTTGAAATACGCGGTGCCGGAAATCTCTTGGGGCCGGAACAACACGGCCATATGGCAGCGGTTGGGTATGACCTTTACTGTAAACTGCTGGAAGAAGCTATACGAACCATGAGGGGAGAAGAGCTGCCTCGAACCGTGGATACGGTTATAGACATAAAGGTCAACGCTTACATTGAAGAGGATTATATACCCAACGAAAATCACAAGATCGAGGTTTACAAAAAGATTGCTGCCATTGAAGGGCTTCAAGATAAGATGGACGTAGAAGAGGAGTTGGTAGACAGATTCGGTGATATGCCGCCGTCCGTGCAAAACTTGGTCGATGTGGCATATGTAAAAGCCCTAGCAAAAAGGATTGGGATTGCCGAAATCGTCCATCGGGGTAAAGAGGTTAAGATGAAACTGATGGATGCCAGGGCTATACCTCCGAACAAGCTCATGGTAATCTTGAATGAAAACCGAAGCCAGATGGATTTTGTGTCTAAGCCTATGCCGGTACTGACGGTAAGGCTGAAGGATTTGTCGGCCAATGCTGCCTTGCAAGCAGCTAAAGACGTTGTGGAAAAACTTGTAGATTATTTGAATTGAAAGGGTGGAAATGGTATGAAGCACATTAGAAAATGTTGTACGATATTTATCGCGATTATCGTTATGCTGGGCTTTGTGGGCTGCTCCCTGGTTGAGGTAGTGCCGGAAAAGGATAGGCAACGGGTTGTAGCCGAGGTTTACGGTGAAAAAATCCTCAAAGGAGAATTTCTGGATGCCTATAACCAGCAAAAGGCTTATTACGGCATCACCGATGAGATTGAAAAGGACTCCCAGTATAAGGAAACTATAAAGGAGATCAAGAAGGATGTGCTGGAGCAGCTCATCATGCTGAAGATTCTGCAAAAGAAGGCCGAGCAATCGGGCTATACCGTTAATGAAGAATATATTGAAGAAGCCCGTAAAGAGCTGGAAGAACAGCTTGAAAGCTATGCCGAGTTGTTAGAACAGCAGGCTGAATCCGAAGGGGAGGAATCCCAAGAGGAAAAGGATTACCTGCAGGAAGCCAGAAATGAATGGCAACAGCAGCTGAGCGATGCGGGGATTACGGAAGAGGAATATCTCCAAATGAGGGCCGAGGATATAATGTTGGAGAAGTTTGCCGAGAAGATGCTTGAGGATGTGAAGGTCACCGAGCAGGATATCCAGCAGTATTACGATGAGCAACTGAGTAAGCAAAAGGAAGACCCCAGCACTGTGGACACAGCCCCCGTGCAGCTCTATCGTCCTGCTGGCTGGGTAAGGGTAAAGCATATACTGATCCCGCTTTCTACCGAGGAGAGGAATGGGTATTACGATTTGGTGCAGCAGGGCAAGCAGGATGAGGCCGAAAAGTATTTGGATGAGAAGCTTGGCGAAATTGAGCCCAAGGCCAGGGAAGTATATGAGAAGGCCAAGGCGGGAGAGAGCTTTGAAGATCTCATTGAGGCCTATAGCGATGACAAGAGCTCTACCAACAAGGAAGACGGCTACGTGATATACGAGGGAAGCGGCCTGTTTACCGATGAAGTAGAGCAGGAGGCGCTGAAGCTAGGCGAGGGAGGGATATCCCAGCCCATTGGGTCCCCTCTCGGGTACCATATCATAAAGCTTTATGAGAAGCTTCCCGAGAAGGTCTTCACCCTCGAGGAGACCAGGGATGATATAGAGGAGATAGTGCTGGACGATAAGCGGAATGAGAGATGGAATTCTTTGCTTGAGGAGTGGAAGAAGGAAGCCAATATTAAAAGATACGAGAACCGATTGTAATTAAAAGGAATTTTTGAGTCCCTCCTAAGTCGAGATGAATAAAAGCGCATGAACAGTAAAATAATATGAATGCAAGGATGGTTTTGTAAATTGATACAGATTAAGGAGGGATGTGTGTGAAAGCAACGGGGATAGTAAGGCGAATTGATGAGCTGGGCAGAGTAGTGATCCCCAAGGAAATACGCCGTACCTTACGGATACGCGAAGGTGACCCCTTGGAGATTTACACCGACGAAGAAGGGGAAGTAATCCTGAAAAAATATTCTCCTATAGAGGACTTAAGCGATTTTGCCGGCGAGTATGTGGAATCTCTGCATAATATTCTGGGACATATTGCTTGTGTGGCTGATAAGGATGTCATTGTGGCCGTTGCAGGTATTCCCCAAGCTCGTTTTAAAAAGGAGAAGATCAGCGAGAATTTGGAACGTATCATAAATGAGAAGAAAATGGTGATGGCCAATCGTGCCAATAAGGATACCATATATCCTCTGTTGGATAAGGAAGGTGGCCAAACCGAATATACCAGTCAGGTGATCGTTCCCATAATATCGGCAGGGGAACCCATTGGTGCGGTCATATTGCTATCCAAGGAGCCCAATGTCACTATGGGAGATACGGAACTGAAGATAGCCCAAGCTGCAGCAGCGTTCATAGGTAAGCAAATGGAGTAATGGAAATGGCTAAATAAAAAAGGCATTGAGTAACCTCAGTGCCTTTTTTATTTTCTGTATTGTAAGGCAAAGAAGGGTTAATATAATATTTTAGGTAAAAAATTGCGCTTTAAGCTCGGTGAGGAGGATTTTTGTGAAGGAAAGGTCTTTTGTTGAAGGGGCAGCCTTGCTGGCCTTTGCAGGGCTGCTGGCCAAGGTGCTGGGGGCCATATTCCGAATACCCCTTACATACATAATAGGTGCGGAAGGCATGGGCCTGTATCAAATGGCCTATCCCATATATTCCTTTCTCTTGATCATATCTTCGGCGGGATTGCCCGTTGCCATCTCCAAGATGGTTTCCGAGAGGATGGCGTATGGCGATTATTGGGGTGCTCACAGGGTTTTCAGGGTTTCCCTGATGCTTTTGGCGTGCCTGGGCATGATCACGTCCGCCATGTTGTTGGCTTTCAGCGGTACCATATCTAAAGCCCTGGGTACCCCCAAAGCCGTATATTCTATACTGGCCATTGCGCCGGGCCTGTTTTTCGTGTCCATGCTTTCGGCCTTTAGAGGGTATTTTCAGGGCATGCAGATGATGGGCCCTACCGCCCTGTCCCAGATCGTGGAGCAAAGCGGTAAGCTCTTTTTGGGCCTATTGCTGGCATGGCTTTTTGTGGGAAGGGGAATCGAATTTGGAGCTGCGGGTGCCGTATTGGGGGTTACCCTGGGCGAAATAGCAGCCCTGGCGTTGCTGCTGGGCATATACAGGCGGGAAAAGGGGAGTTTGGGTAAAAGAGCGATGAAAAAAGATGTCAAAAGAAATTTAGGAGCCCGCTATGGCCAACCAAACCGGGAGATAATGAAGAGGTTGGCAAGCATCGCTGTGCCGGTAACCATTGGGGCCTCCCTTATGCCGCTGGTGGGATTAATCGATAGCGTAATGGTAGTAAATCGCCTGATGAGCATAGGGGGAGCCGGTTCGGCGGCCTCGTATACAGTGGAGGAGGCTACCAGCCTGTATGGGCTTCTGACGGCATATGCAAATCCCCTGATCAATTTCCCGGCTATTTTGACGGTGGCTCTGGCCATGAGCATAGTACCTTCGATTTCTGAGTCCTGCGCCCTGGGCCGTCAAAAGGAAGTGGCCCACAAGGCAGCTGTAGCCATACGCTTGACATTGTTGGTGGGCTTGCCGGCGGGTGTTGGGATGTCGGTCCTGGCACACCCCATCATTCGGCTGCTTTACAGGGCTTTAGATGATGGCCAGGCGGCTTTGGCCGGCAATCTTTTGAGCGTATTATCCTTCGGCGTTGTGTTTCTCACTCTCATTCAAAGCTTGACGGGGATCCTGCAGGGGGTTAACCAGGCGGCTGTTCCGGTTAAAAACCTTGCCATAGGGGCGCTGTTTAAGGTATTGACTACATACACTCTGATGGGTATACCCCGTATAAACGTCCTGGGAGCGGCTGTTGGAACTGTGGTGTGCTACGTCATCGCTTCGCTGCTGGATTTTTCCGCCGTGATAAGGTATACTAACGCTTATATATCCTTTTCCAACTTTGTGGTAAAGCCCATTGTCGCGGTTGGCATAATGGCAGCAGCCGTTTCCATGTGCTATAAAGCGCTGGAGAGCATTGCAGGGTTGACTATTGCCACGATGCTGTCCATCATCGCCGGTATCCTGATATACGGCCTGGCACTCCTGGCTATGGGTATCATACAGGAAAATGATCTTAGATTATTGCCGGGCGGGGATAGGCTGGGAAGGGTGTTGTACCAATTCAGGATATTTCGCTAAAATTCTGACGTTGCCCGTAGTTTTCCTTATTAAACCGGATAAACCGGCTATTAACCCTGAAAATTTGCGCCATATCTGCTTCAAAATATTCCAATAATCTATTATCATTATAGACGGGGATTGAGATAGGCTTAAAAGGGGAAAGGCGGACGGAAACGACATGGACGTCGAAATGGTACAGGGTTATACCCTGATTAGGGACGGGGTCAATAGGTGGCGGATGCCCAAATTCGGCAAGATGAGGGTAGATGCGGTGGTATACGTAAGCGATGCCTTGCGCAGCCTCCTTAATGAGGATCAGTCATTGAGGCAGCTGGCCAATGCCGCCATGCTGCCCGGGGTGGTACAGCCGGTCATAGGAATGCCCGATATTCATGAGGGGTTTGGGCTGCCCATCGGAGGGGTTATGGCAGTAGAGAGTCATGGGGTTATTTCTGCAGGGGCTGTGGGGTATGACATCAACTGCGGTGTAAGGCTATTAAGGACCGACCTGGAGGCCAGCCATTTGAACAAAGAGATGTTGTACAAGCTGATACAGAGGATAGAACACTACGTTCCGACGGGTATAGGTAAGAAGGGTAGGCATAAGGGTATTACCCGCAGGATCTTCGATGATGTGGTGCACGATGGAGTTGAAGCGGTAATCCGGGCCGGGTTTGGGAGCCGTGTAGATCTGGAATATATCGAAGACGGAGGAAGGCTGGCAGGCGCCGATATTTCTGCCGTGTCCAGACAAGCCCAGGAGAGAGGAGAAGAGCAGCTGGGCACGCTGGGTGGAGGAAACCATTTCATAGAGATTCAGCGGGTGGACCGCATTTTAAACGAGGAGCTGGCAGAGGCATTTGGCTTGCTGGAAGGCCAGGTAGCCGTTATGATCCATACGGGAAGCCGCGGGTTTGGACATCAGATTGCCACCGATTATACCAGGATCTTATGGGAAGCGGCAAAAAAATACGGCATTGAGGTACCGGAAAAGGGCCTTGCCGCTGCTCCGATAGATTCAAAAGAGGGGAAGAGTTATTATAAAGCCATGGCAGCTGCCGTCAATTTTGCCTTTTCGAACAGGCATATAATCATGTGCGACGTGATCAGGGCCTTCGAGGATGTTTTGAAGAAGTCGGCCGAGTCCATGGGGTTTAAGCTGGTCTACGACGTTGCCCATAACATTGCAAAGTGGGAGCGGCACGTTGGCAGGGACCTTTTGGTGCATAGGAAGGGTGCCACGAGGGCTTTGCCGGCCGGCCATAGCCAGAATCCGGCCAGATATATGCGGACGGGCCATCCTGCGCTGGTGCCCGGCAGCATGGGGACAGGTTCCTACGTTGTGGTTGGGAAGGATGAGCTGGCGGAGAGCTTTTTCTCGGTCAACCATGGGGCCGGGCGCAGGCTATCGAGGACCAGGGCAAGGTCGATTACAAAGCAGGACTTTGAAAGGGCCATGGGGGATGTCGTATATAATGCAGCATCGTACAAGGATATCGTGGACGAGGCTCCTTTGGCATATAAAGATGTGGAAGAAGTGGTAGACGTGCTGGTTAAGCGGAATATCACCATACCCGTTGCGCGGCTGGTACCGCTGGCGGTTGTAAAGGGTGTGGATTGACATTACTTTTTAAGGACATATTATAGATTGCATGATGCCATGGTAAAATGTATTATATTTAGTGCGTTTTGCATAGGAGGGCTTTAAGGAATGAAATATAAAATTACCATTGTGGGATTGGGGCCGGGTAGCGAGGATGGCCTTACTCTGGGGGCCTTAAAGGCTTTGCGCCAGGCATCCAGGGTGGTTTTAAGGACGGAAATACACGGGGTTGTTCCCTTTTTAAAGGACCAGGGAATAGAGTATACTTCCATGGATGATATTTACCAGGAAGGGGAAGATTTTGACCGCATTTATGAGGCTATGGTGAAACGGGTTATGGACGCGGCTCAGGATGGGCATGTGGTGCTGGGGGTGCCGGGTCATCCCCTTGTAGGCGAGAGGCTTACCTTTGAGCTTTTAAAGCGGCTGGACGGGGAAATGTATGACATCGATATCGTACCGGGAATAAGCAATGCCGATGCGCTGCTTGCCTTAATTGGAGACGCGGGCATAGAGGGGTTGAAGATATTGAGCGCTCCCGAGATGAGCGAGGACCTGATAAATGTGCGCTTATCGACGGTGGTTATCAATATGTATGACGCTTTGATGGCATCGGATGTTAAGCTGCTGTTGCTGCGCTTTTATCCCCATGACCTGGAGGTGTTTTTAAGCTGGCAAAGCCGGGATAAGGGGTTGGAGTACAGGGCAATGCCCCTGTACGAGATCGATCGGCAACAGCGCTACGATCATACCACATGCTTGTATCTCCCGCCTGTCAGATTCGAGCAGCTGGAGTCCTTTGATATGAACCACCTGAAACAAATTATGGAAATACTCCGTTCTCCCGGAGGATGCCCGTGGGACAGGGAACAGACCCATGAAACCCTCAAACGCTATCTCCTGGAGGAAGCTTATGAAGTGATAGAGAGCATCGATAAGCAGGATGAGGACAAGCTGCTGGAAGAGCTGGGTGACGTACTCCTCCAGGTGGTGTTCCACAGCCAGATAGCGAGGGAGCAGGGGGCATTCGATATATTCGATGTCATCACCAGGATATGTCAAAAGATGATACAGCGCCATACCCATATATTTGGCGATGCCGTGGTTGAGGACGCGCAGCAGGTGGTGGCCAACTGGGAGGATTTGAAAAAGCATGAGAAGGGCTTTGCAACCCATACCCAGGTTTTGCGCGACATACCCCGCGTTCTTCCCGCCCTTATAAGAAGCTATAAGGTACAGGAAAAGGCGGCTCTGGTGGGATTTGACTGGGAGAACGTGGAGGGAGCTATGCAGAAGCTGGAAGAAGAGCTGATGGAGCTGAAGGAGGTATATGAGGGGGGTGATGAACAAAAGGTCAGGGAAGAAATAGGGGATTTGCTGTTTGCTGCAGTCAATATGGCAAGGTTCTTAAAAGTGGACCCGGAACTGGCATTGAATGATACCATAGAAAAATTCATAACCCGTTTTGAGTACATAGAACAAAATGCCGGGCGTCCATTACAGGATATGTCGCTGGAAGAGATGGACGAGCTGTGGAACCAGGCAAAGAAGCGATTTTTATGAGAAAAACATGTATAATTTAAGAAAAATATGGTAATGATATTATCGAGATTCCTCTATAGAAACCAGGCTAAAAATATGTAAAAATTGCAAAAATTATTTGGCAACAAGGAGGAATTTGAAAAAAAATAGCGAATATGCTATAAGAATCTATTTCAAGGAGGGTTCGTATATGAATAAAGCTGAATTGATTGCTGCTGTAGCAGAAAGAAGCGAGCTGACAAAAAAGGAAGCTGAAAGCGCTGTTAATGCTCTGATTTCCGTAATTACTGAGGCGTTGGCCAGGAATGAAAAGGTACAGCTAGTCGGTTTTGGTACCTTTGAGGTTCGCGAAAGGGCGGAAAGAAAGGGCAGAAATCCTCAGACCAAAGAGGAGATCATCATTCCCGCCTCCAAAGCTCCTGTGTTCAAAGCTGGCAAGGCTTTGAAGGATGCTGTTCAATAAGAAACAACTCAAATTATAAAAACCGGGTGATAATCCCGGTTTTTGTAATTTTGGGGTTTCCCATATATAAATACATTTTTCCCTTATTACAAGCATCGCTATGAAAATGCAATTGAAAAGGCAGCCAAAGAATTGTATACTGGTTTTAAAAATTTGGGCTTATGTGGAGGGTGAATGCGTGCGAACGGATAAGTTTTTAAAGGTATCCAGGATTATAAAGAGAAGGACGGTGGCCAATGAGGCTTGCAACCAGGGGAGGGTCCTCATAAACGGCAAGGTGGCCAAGCCCAGTACGGAGATAAAGGTAGGCGACGTAATAGAGATACAATTTGGCGAGCATATGCGGCGTTTTGAAGTGCTGTCGGTGTCCGAACATGCTGCCAAAGGCGAGGCTTCGAAGATGTACAGGGAGCTATAGTTTTAGTAGTATTACCTCCTGGGTTTAAGCAAATACTAGACATTGGAGCCTTACAACGTTGTAATAGTTATAGGCTACAGGAGGTATAAAGATGAGGGCGAAAAAATCGAGGTGGACCAGATTTTTAATTGTTGCTGCCATATTCTTATTGAGTGTAACGGGATGTGCGAGAGAAAAAAAGCCTGAGCCATCGATCCCCGAGCAAACCGAGGAGAAAGCCCAGGAAAAGCCGGCCATTCCCCAGGCTTTGGGAAGCACCGATGGGCAGGAGCCCCGCCTTAAGGTATATATAAAGGAAGAGGGCAGGGTACAGGAGATGGCGTTTGAAGAGTATGTGGCAGGCGTTGTAGGAGGGGAAATAAAGAATGACTGGCCGATGGAAGCCATCAAGGCTCAGGCCATCATTGCCAGGACATTTGTGCTAAAATTCATAAAGGATAAAGGCCAGTCCAAATACGGCAATGCCCACATTTCAACCGATATCGAAGAAGCCCAGGCATGGAACAAAGAGGCGGTCAACGATCGGATAAGGAAGGCGGTAGAAGAGACCAGGGGTCAGGTAATTATATATGAAGGGGATTATGTGAATGCCTGGTTCCATTCCAATGCCGGGGGTAAGACGGCAACGGCCGTAGAAGGCCTGGCTTATAAGGAAGGCAACCCTCCTTACATACAGGTCGTTGAGTCTCCTGACGATTCCTCGTTCATTCCTTCCGATGAGAAGACCTGGGTCGCAGAATTTTCAAAGCAGGAGATAATACAGGCTGTTCAACAGATGGGCAAGCAGGTAGAGAATTTTTCCAGCATCAAGATAGGCAAGAAAGGACCGTCGGGGCGTGCCATGGAAATCATGCTGGACTCAGTACCGGTTTCTGCGCCCGAGCTGCGCATCGCGCTGGGCAGTACCAAGATAAAGTCAACGTTACTGGATGAGGTGGCAGTGGAAGGCGACCGCGTAATATTTAAAGGTAGGGGTTACGGCCACGGGGTGGGCATGTCCCAATGGGGCGCTTATAACATGGCCGAACAGGGGAAAAAGGCCGAGGATATCATCAAGCATTATTTCAAAGGAGTTGAAATCGTGAAGCTGTGGCCCTGAAGTTCCGCTAAGCCCGGCGATATAAAGCCGGGCTTTTACATGCATACCGAAAAAGAAGCAGTCATATAATCAAGTAAGGGTATTGTATCAGGGGGGAATGGGATGATCAGGGAGATGGATGATAAAAAGGCTGTACGGAGCAGAAGCCACAGCGTACTTATGGAAAACCGCGAGAAGGTCACCATAACAGGGGTAGTTGATGTGGATAGCTTTGACGAAGCAACGGTGGTATTGGTAACCGATATGGGCTATATTACCCTTCACGGTCAAGACCTCCACATAAATAAGTTGAACCTGGAGGAGGGACAGCTCATAGTAGAAGGAGAGATCATAGCTTTACAGTACAGCGATCACGATGGGCTGGGCGGAAAAGGTTCCGGCTTTTTTAGCAGATTATTCAGGTAAAAAAGGGTGCATATAGTATGCTTATGTCGACGGCCAATCAGGCGTACGTCTTTCTGGCTACAGTTTATACGGGAATGATAGTGGGTTTCATCTACGATTTTAACAGGGTGATCCGCAGGATATTTAAGCCCAGGCCATGGATTGTGGGCATAATGGATTTATTTTTTTGGCTCATCGTAGCGGTCATGGTATTTGTGGCGCTACTGTACGCCAATGATGGAGAAGTGAGATTTTACAATTTTATTGGACTAGCAATGGGGTGGGGCCTGTATGTGCTGACCATAAGCCCCTGGGTCGTAAAGGGATTAAGCTTAGCATACAGGGCCATAGAAAAGGGCTTTAGGAGCGTCATTAGACTGGTAACCTGGCCTTTTAGCGCCTTGCATCGTCTTTTTCATAAAATTAACGGTAAAATCAAGGCATGAAAAAGAGGATTTTTATATTGAGCGTCGAATAGTAAATATACGTGGATAAGAGCAGTTCTATTTTGAGAAGGTGATTGTATGGCAAGGCGCAAGTATGTACTAAAGCCCAGAGCTAAGTTGGTGATTGCACTGGTGGTAGTAGGCTATTTTATATTTACCTTTATTCAGCAGGAGTTGAAGATGAAGGAGCAGTATGCCCAGATGGAGCACTTAAAGGAGCAGATACAACAGGTGGAGGAGTATAACGCCGAGCTGGAGCGCCAGATCGAATATACAAAATCGGAGGAGTATATTGAGAAGGCGGCTAGGGAACGCTTTGGGTGGGTAAAAAAGGGAGAGATAAAGTTTATAGAAAAACAGAACTGATAAAGGGGAGGAAACCTTTTCTGTATGACTGTTGAGGTAGGACAAATTGTTGAGGGCAGGGTATCGGGTATCACCAGATTCGGTGCGTTTATAGTGCTGCCCGATGGCCAAACCGGCATGGTGCACATCTCCGAAATTGCTGACACATACGTGAAGGACATACATCAATATCTAAAACAGGATGACAGGGTAATGGTGAAGGTTTTGTCAGTGGATGAGAGGGGAAGGATAAACCTGTCGATACGCAGGGCTCGGGAGAAAGAAATGACGTTTGAGGAGCGGCTGGCCAAATTTATGAAGGAAAGCGAGGAAAAGCTGCAGGATATAAAGAGAAATCGGGAGGCAAAGCGCGGCGGTGGATATTGGCGCGGCAGAGGTTAAAACGGGGAATATGACGCGAAGATATAGAGTTGAAAGTTTGCTATAAAGACCGGCTGTATTTTACGGGGAGATGAGCCAGTTGGGCGAAGATATAAAGATATGTGTTGGTGGCGTTGTAATTCGCAGCCATAAGGTGTTGTTTGTTAGGCAAACATATGGAGCTGATCTGAAGAACAAGTGGACCATACCGTGGGGATACGCTTTTAATCCCGACATCGGAATAATGGAAAATCCAGATGAGGCGGTGGTAAGGGAAATTAAGGAAGAAGCAGGGATAGAAGCGAAAGTCGATTCCTTAATAGGTATTCAAAATTATGTTACCCGGCAAAAAGAACGGCAATTGCATTTTTTGTATCTATGTCAATATGTCAGTGGGGAACCAAAACCTGATTTTAAAGAAACAAGCGATGCCAGGTTCTTTTCTTTAGAGGAATTAAAGAGCATTTATGATGAGTGCGATAGATATTGTTTTTGGCTTGCAGAAAGAGTATTAAGCAACAAATATAAGCGTTTAAGGATTTTAGAGGAGACTCCATATGAGGGCCAGATAGGCTTTTATTGAAGCATTTTAATCTGACTAAAATTCTTAATTCTTAAAGTAAAAAAGGGTATTGACTTAAAAAATTTTTATTATAGAATATAACTTGCCGTTAGCGAAAATGGGAGCATAAAAGAAATGCCGCGGGGTGGAGCAGTCAGGTAGCTCGTCGGGCTCATAACCCGGAGGTCGAGGGTTCAAATCCCTCCCCCGCAACCAGCGTGGCGGCGTAGCTCAGTTGGCTAGAGCATTCGGTTCATACCCGAAGTGTCAGCGGTTCGAATCCGTTCGCCGCCACCATTATTATAATAAGCATAAGAAATTAGCTGTGACGGGCGCATAGCTCAGCTGGGAGAGCACTTGCCTTACAAGCAAGGGGTCATAGGTTCGAATCCTGTTGCGCCCACCAATGTTTTTGAGCACTCCGAGTTTTATCGGAGTTTTTTTATTGCCATTCAGCCTATATTCACCCGGATATATATTTTTATAATTTTGATCGCGCCGGTATCGGATGGCTTACCCTGCGGGTATGTTCAACGGCGCTTTTTTCGAAAAAACGGTGTTTAACAGCATTATAGGATGATCTTTTCGAGAAAGCTGCAGATATTTTGGGATGTCTGCGGCTTTTTCGCTTTTTTTAAGGTTTATGTCGTAAAGTTTTAAAAACCCATTTCCTAATATTGACAAAATATTTGTCCGGACTCTGGTATAATGAGTGTGCTTCGCTGGATAGTACACAAATAAAGTAAAGCGGGTGGTGTGGAGAGATGCAAAAGGGAGCATACTCTTATCAGGGGCTTGATGGACAAGCCATAAGGCGGATGGCCATTCCATCGATACGCTGGAAACAGCTAATTTATGAGCTTTCAGTATGCATGCTATGCTTTTTAATGGGACGAGCTGTCATCTTTGGTGAAGTGGCGCCTTTTGGGATAGCGCTGTTTGCCAGCATCATACCCAGAAAGAGGAAAAATGCGGCCATATATTTAGTTGCGGTAATACTGGGGCTCTTAAGCTGCGGCGTGCAAGCTTTTGTGCTGAAATATGCGTTGACAGCATGCCTGCTTTTCGTTTATAGCCAGATTCCCTTGGTAAGGAGAAAAGAATGGAGTACTCTGCATACAGCTTTGGCTACAAGCATTATACTCGTGCTGGTAAATGCCACATATGCCTATCTTCGGGGAATGCTGTTTTACGATTTGATTTTAGCCGGCCTGGAAGGCATTATAGCGCTGGTCATGGTTTACGTGTTCAGCCCGGTAATGGATTTATTCCTCAATGTAAAATCTCGTCGCGTGTTGGCCAGCCATGAAGTGATAGGCATTGCCGTTTTTTTGGCGTTGCTGACAGTGGGGGTTTGGGAGATAAGCTTTTTCGGCCTATCCCTTCGCAACGTATTTGCAATTGTGCTGATATTGCTATCAGCCTATATAGGAGGGGCAGGGATGGGGGCGGCCATAGGGTGCCTTATCGGGCTGCTTCTTTCCATGGCCACCCAAACAGCCGTTGAACTCATAGGCGTTTTCACAGTATGCGGGATGATGGCAGGAGCATTTAAGGATTTGGGTAGGGCCGGGTCCAGCCTGGCGTTTATCCTGTCCAACGCCTTTATGACCTTTTATATTAATCGTTCCACTATAACCATATTGCCTTTTAAAGAAATCGCGGTATCCAGCTGTATACTGTTCCTTGTGTCCCCAAAGGCCATGGAATACGCCCGGCAAATCTGGAATTCCGGGCTGAGCTATGCCAGGGATGGGAACAGGTATGCATCGAAGTTGAAGGAGCTCACAGTAAACAGGTTGGAGGAATTTTCACGGGTGTTTCACAACCTTTCGCAGGCGTTTTCTCAGATCTCCCAATCGGATGTCATTAGGAGCAAGGAAGGCATAAACAGGCTGCTGGATGTTGTGGCAAGCGAAGTTTGCACCGGGTGTACGTTTTACCGAAATTGTTGGCAGCGTAATTTTTACGCCACATACAACTATATGTTCGATCTAATAAGCATAGCTGAAAACAAGGGCAACATACGAAAGGAGGATGTATCCGAAGATTTCTGCAAAGCCTGTCTTCGCGTGGACGAGGTTATAGAGACCATGAACGAAGTTTACCAGGCCTATCAATTTAATTACAGGTGGCAGCAGAAGATAGATGAGTGTAGGAACTTGGTGGCGCAGCAGCTAGAAGGAATATCCAAGGTGGTGACCCGTCTGGCCAATGAGCTTAATATAGATATCCGCTTTAAAAAGGATTTAGAAGAGTCCATACTGCTGGAGCTGGATAAAAAGGGCATACGCGTAAAAAATGTTACGGTGATAGAAAAAGCCGATGGAAGAATGGAAGTGAACGTAGTTAAAAAGCCATGTGGTGGAAGAAGGGAGTGTACGCGAATTATCGAAAAGGTTATAAGCGAAGTGGTGAGAAAACCCATGTCGTGTAAAAGCGACGAGGCCAGAGTTTGCTCCAAACAGGAATGCGTTCTTAAGTTCGTTGAGGCCCAAAGGTACAAGGTGATGACCGGAATTGCCAGGAAGGCCAGGGAATATGCCGATGTGTGCGGCGATAACTACTCATCCATCCCGGTGGATGACGGCAAATACTTGCTCATCTTAAGCGATGGAATGGGGTCGGGCAGCAGGGCTGATGCCGAAAGCAGCATAGTGGTTTCTCTGCTGGAGAATTTTTTGGAAGCCGGATTTGACCTTAATATGACCATTCAGACCATAAATTCCGTATTGATACTCCGTTCAAGGGAAGAGATATTTGCTACCGCAGACCTGTGCGTAATAGATTTGGTGACAGGAAGCGCTGACTTCATTAAGATAGGAGCGGTATCTACGTTTATCAAGAAAAAGGATGGAGTAAGGGTAATAAAGGCGCCGGCCTTGCCCATGGGAATTTTGGAGAACATTCAGGCCGAAAGCGTTAGGGAAATACTTGAGGACGGGGATATGATCGTGATGATAACCGATGGGGTCCTGGATAGCGTGGATGCGGAGACCAATCCGGAAGAATGGATGGTCAATGTGATTTCTAATCTGGACAGCTGCAACCCTCAGGAGTTGGCTGACCACATAATGAATGAGACATTAAAGCAGGCCGACGGGATTGCGCGGGATGACATGACCGTAATGGTAAGCCGCATATGGAAGCCGTATTTATCGTAAAAATTGCCCTTGAAAAATGCTCGTAAAAAGGCTAAAATGTTAGTATTCTAGTACAATAAGGTGATGGGATGCTGGCGAAGGTTCTCCGCACCATTCACAAGTACAATATGTTGTTGCCCGGGGAACGAGTGCTGGTTGGTATCTCTGGAGGGCCTGACTCTGTTACTTTGCTACATGTTTTAAAGCGTATTGAAAAGGATATGGGCATAGAAGTCTATGCCGCTCATGTACACCATGGGATTAGGGGGACTGTTGCTGACCGGGATGCCGAATTTGTGGCACGACTGTGTCAGCAGTGGGATGTCCCTTTATTTGTTAAGAGGGCTGATGTGCCACGGCTGGCCGATGAAGGGGGCATGACTTTAGAGGAAGCAGGCAGGATCGCCCGTTATCGCTTTTTCGATGAGGTATTGCATGACATAGGAGGGCATAAGGTTGCGCTGGGGCACAATCGCGATGACCAGGCAGAGACCATCCTGCACCATATATTGCGAGGGACGGGTATGCAGGGGCTGCAAGGGATAAGGCCCGTAAGGCAAAACAAGTTCATACGGCCCCTTATAGAGGTTTCAAGGGCGGAGATAGAGGAATACTGCCATCAAAATGGGTTGGAATTCAGAATAGATGCCACCAATCGGGATGTTGCCTATACCCGCAATCGGATACGGCACGAGCTGATACCCTATATAAAGCAACACTTCAATCCCAGCATCGTAGATGCGCTTGTCAGGATGGGGACCATCGTACGCGATGAGGAGGATTTCCTGCAGGTCTATTGCCGGGAAGAATATAACAGGTTGGTGGAGGCATCGGACCAAGACCGGCTCAGCATTGACTTAAAAGGTTTTTTGATGCGGCCCATTGCCGTCAGGCGCCGGGTTCTGAGGATGGTTTTATTGACCATAGGTGGAACGCTCGATGAGATAGGTGCAAATCACGTTGAGGATGTGCTGGATATGGTCACTAATTCTTCTACCGGTTCTGTGCTGACGTTGCCCAACGGCATAAAGGTGCTGAAGGATTATGACAGCGTTGTGGTGTGGAGAGGGGAATTGCATTCGCCAGTACCGCTGTTCGAATACCCTTTAGATGTTCCCGGCAGCGTCACCGTAAAGGAATGTGGGATTGAAGTGACAACCCGGTGGGTTCAGCGCAAGGAGGTTTGTTTTTCTTCTCCCTGGCGCGTTTACATTGATGGCGATGCTATAAGTGGAAGGCTGCGGGTTAGAAACAGAAGGCAAGGTGATCGCTTTAAGCCTTTCGGCATGGGAGGTACAAAGAAATTAAAAGAATATTTTATTGATAGAAAGGTGCCCCGGAACGAGAGGGATGGTATCCCGCTGGTGGCGGATGAAAAAAACATTATATGGGTGGTGGGCTGGCAAATTCACGATGATTACAAGGTTACGCCTGCAACCCATAAGGTGGTACAGATGGAAGTGCGAAAGATACAAAGTTGATGAAGGGGGAAGAAGAAGTTGGAAGACGTAGGAAGAGTTTTAATCGATGAACAGACGTTGATGCGGCGCATAGACGAAATGGGGAAGCAGATCACCAAAGATTATCGGGATAAAAACTTGGTATTGGTTGGGATTCTCAAGGGTTCCGTTTTGTTTTTGGCCGATCTGGTCAAGCGCATAAAGCTGCCGCTGGTAATGGATTTCATGGCGGTATCAAGTTATGGGAGTTCCACCCACTCGTCGGGCGTGGTTCGCATAATTAAGGACCTGGATGAAGAGATAGAAGGCAAAGATGTGCTCATAGTGGAAGACATAATAGATACCGGCCTTACTCTCAACTATTTGACCGAGCTGCTGCTTTCTCGAAATCCGAAGAGCTTGAAGATATGCTGTTGCTTGGATAAGCCCTCCAGACGCAAGGTACCCGTAAAGGTGGATTATGTGGGGTTTAGCATCCCCGATGAGTTCGTGGTGGGCTACGGCCTTGATTATGCCGAGAGGTACCGTAATCTTCCGTATATCTGCGTACTGGATCCTGATAAGGTTGAATGAATTTTTCCTCGACTTTTTGTAAAAAACGTGCGTTGCATTATGAAGAGAGACTGTGATACAATAAAAAAAGTGGCTATTTGTCGAGCAACGCCAAAATTTAACAGGAACGCGGCAGGAGAAAATGCGGCGTTAAAAAGAATGTTTGCGCTGCCGTAAAATAGTGTATTATATAAAGAGCAGTAATAACGGAAAAGGAGGGCTGGGTTTGAGAAAATTTTTAAGGGGCCCAGGCTTTTATCTTATTTTATTGGTTGCAATAATATTTTTGGTAACATTGCTGGATTTCGATACAGGAGCAAAAAGGATTTCCTATCCTGAGCTGATCAGCGAGATTGAGAAGGGCAATATTGCCAAGCTCAGGACGGTGGAAAATGCAGCGATAGGCGTAAAAAAGGGCTCCAGGTATGTAAATGTCTTTCCCGACAAATACGATTTTGAAGTATATATGCCTTCACAAGAGGCTTTTGTTGAAGATGTAAAGGCTGCCGAGGCAAGAAGGTTGGGTAAATCGCCTGACGAGGTAACGCCAGCAGATTTCGGTTTTGAATGGGATCCACAGCCGCCGGCAGAGCCGCCGTGGTGGCTTAATTTATTGCCCTTTGCGGTGCTCATCCTCCTGTTCGTGGTATTCTGGTTTGTCTTCATGCAGCAGGCTCAGGGCGGCGGTAACCGGGTTATGTCCTTCGGCAAGAGCCGCGCCAGGCTTCATAACGATACCAAGCACAGGGTGACCTTCAACGATGTGGCGGGTGCCGAAGAGGAAAAATATGAGTTGAGAGAGGTTGTGGATTTTCTCAAGAACCCCAAGAAATACCTGGAACTGGGGGCCCGCATTCCAAAAGGGATCCTGCTTGTGGGGCCGCCTGGCACCGGTAAGACGCTGCTGGCCAAAGCGGTTGCGGGAGAAGCCGGCGTGCCGTTTTTCAGCATCAGCGGTTCGGATTTCGTTGAGATGTTCGTAGGCGTGGGTGCAGCTAGGGTCCGCGACCTATTTGAACAGGCCAAGAGGAATTCTCCGTGTATTGTATTTATTGATGAGATAGATGCGGTGGGGCGCCATCGCGGTGCCGGATTGGGTGGAGGTCATGATGAGCGCGAGCAGACGTTGAATCAATTGCTGGTAGAGATGGACGGATTTTCCGTTAACGAGGGCATTATAATCATTGCCGCTACCAACCGGCCCGATATCCTGGATCCGGCGCTATTGCGGCCGGGCAGGTTTGACAGGCGCATCACGGTTGGAATACCTGACATAAAAGGCAGGGAAGAGATCCTGAAAGTCCATTCCAAGAGCAAGCCTTTGGCTCCCGAGGTGGATTTAAAGGTGCTGGCCAAGAGGACGGCCGGCTTTACGGGAGCCGATCTCGAGAACGTTATGAACGAAGCCGCTATACTGGCGGCCAGAAAGGGCTTAAAGCAGATAGGCATGGTGGAACTGGAAGAGGCTATTACCCGTGTCATCGCAGGGCCGGAGAAGAAGAGCAGGGTAATGACCGAAAAGGATAAGCGGCTGGTTGCCTACCACGAAGCGGGCCATGCGGTGGTTGCAAAGCTGCTGCCACATGCCGACCCTGTCCATCAGATATCCATCATTCCCCGTGGCATGGCAGGAGGCTATACCTTAACCTTGCCCGAGGAGGATAAGTACTTTGCTTCAAAGTCCGAGCTGATGGACGAGATTATCCAGTTGCTGGGCGGGCGGGCTGCTGAAGCGCTGGTGCTCAATGACATCAGTACGGGCGCTTCCAATGATATACAGAGAGCTACCCAGATAGCCAGGAAGATGGTGACCGAATACGGGATGAGCGAAAACATGGGACCGGTAACTTTCGGAGGCAAATATGAGGAGATCTTCCTGGGAAGGGACTGGGGTACCTATCGCAACTACAGCGAAAAGGTGGCTGCTCTTATAGATAAGGAGATCAAAAACATCGTACAGGAGGCATATGAGCGGGCCGAGACCTTGCTCAGGGAGAACATCAACAAGCTGCACAAGGTAGCCGAGGCCCTGCTTGAAAGGGAAAAACTGGATGTAGAGGAATTTGAAGAGGTATTTGCCAACGCATAAAGAAAAGGAAATTAGGGTAGTAGAGGACGGTGTTTTCAAAACACCGTCTTTTTCTAACATATAGTACTTGATGCGCGGATAGCTGGACGGGCAATTCGGGCGATTGCTGACATAAGGTGCCCATAAAGAAGCGCTATACCGGTGAAAGAGGTGAAAATCCATATGGGGCCCGTATCTTACCCTGATGAAGAGAGGGAAGCGGAACAGGCTTATCAAAGGGCTTTGAGGTATCTGGGCTTTAGGGCTAGAACTCAAAAAGAGGTGGAAGAACATTTAAGGCGAAAGGGCTTTGGTGGACAGGCCATTGAAAAGGCCGTGGAAAAGCTGAAAGGGTACGGGTTTATCGATGACAGGGCTTTTGCGTCCAACTGGGTAAACAGCCGACTGAGGAATAGCCCAAAGGGCAGGGCGGCCATGGCGTGGGAGCTAAAGCAAAAAGGGGTGGACGCCGAGATAATCGACGAAGTGATAGGATCCATTTCCGGGGAACAGGAAGAAGCTGTAGCAAACAGGCTTGCTCAAAAATACTATGAGAGATATAGGGAAGTAGAAGACAAAAGGAAAAGAGCCTATAAGGTTGCTCAGGCGCTAGCGCGCAGAGGCTTTGACTGGGAGCTAATACAGAGAGTAATCGAAAGGTTTATGTAAGTCATATAAGTGCCGTGTTCGGGATGGCCGCCAGGAGAACGGAAAGGCGTACCACGTTGACAAAGAGCTGTGCGGCGTATACAATTTAACTTGATGATATATAAAAAGGGGAAAGATATGGAAAAGGTAGGCTATCTGGGGCCCGAAGGTACCTTTACCCATGAAGCGGCTTTGCTGTACGCAAAGGGGAAACGGGTGGATTTAACCGAATATCAGACCATTCTTGACCTCATATACGGGGTAGACAGGGGCCAAATAGATTATGCGGTTGTCCCTATGGAGAATTCCATGGAGGGGACGGTAAACATAACGGTTGATATGATAATTCACGAGGTGAGCGTATATATAACCGGAGAGCTCGTTCTGCCCATACATCATTGCTTGCTCGTAAAGCCAGGAGCGCGGTTGGATGAACTGCGGGTGGTGCTATCCCACCCTCAGGCCCTGGCACAGTGCAGAAAGTTTTTGTATGAGAGATTGCGCGGCGTGGAGCTGTGCACAGCTTCCAGTACCGCTGCAGCTGCCAGGGAGGTAGCTGCAGGTCCGCCGGAATGGGGAGCCATAGGGAGCAAGCATGCTGCCAGCGTTTTTGGCCTGGACATCATTGAAGAAAATATAGAGGAGCATGATGGCAACTGTACCAGATTTGTCGTCCTGTCCAGGCGGAAGTGTCAACCCACCGGGTACGATAAAACCAGCATCGTGTTCAGCGTAGACCATAAGCCCGGCAGCCTGTATCATGCTCTCAGGCTTTTCGCCGAAAGGGGCATAAACCTTACCAAAATTGAGTCGCGGCCCATGAAGACAAGCCTGGGAGAGTATCTGTTTTTAGTGGATTTTGAGGGGCATGTGGAGGATGCCATAGTACGGGAGGCGTTGGATGAGCTGGCCCGACAGAGCAGGCATTTTTCTGTGCTGGGGTCATATCCCAGATTTACGTAAGAGAGGGGTCAAAGCCTTGCGGATGGATAATGATAGGGAGCTGGACATTGCGAAAAACGTAAAGATCATTGAATGGCTCAAAAGCGAAGTGTTGATGGCTGTTGCTGAGCTCTTTCGTATGTTGGCCAGCAGCGCCAGGGTTTCATCGGACAGCCTGGCTGACTGCCTTGCCAGCATAATCGTGGCTTCCTACCTGCTGGGCAAGAGGCTGGGCATTCACTTTGGCGTCATCGAGCAAAAAATTGCAAACAAGATTCGCCTGGGGATTTTAGAAGAACTGGATATAGAAAAGAATTACGGGGATTTATCCGAACTGAAACAGCATATGAAGGCCAGCAGAGAATAAATGTGGAGTGTGTGATATGAATTTAAAGTTTAGAGCCGTATTGGAAAGCGCCCTGATAGCCACAGTAAGTGCCGTATTGCTGGTGATACTATTTTTTATACCTGTGCTAAACGTCGTCATCTTTATCTGGCCGGTGTCCTTTATTGTGCTGGGGGTTAGAAGAGGACCCTGGGCAGGCATATTGGGCCTTATAATTGCCGGATCTCTGCTTGGGATGGTGTTTCATCCGTTTCTGGGGTTTACTGTGGTGTTACTCAATTTTCCGCTGATATTGGTGCTCTCTTGGGCCACAAAGAGGCGCTTTGATCTGTTTGAATACGTGGGCATGTCGTCGGGAGCCGTGTTGCTTTCCGCCCTTATATTCTTAAAAGCGTTTTCCTGGTTTATGGGCCAAACGGTGTTTGAATATATAGCCGATGGCATACGCCAATTTTTTTCCAGCAACATAGTGGATTTTAGCCGGCTGATAGACCTGTATGCTCAGCTTAAGCTGATAGATAAGCCCATATCCCCGGGGGAGTTTGCGGAAGTGGTCATAGGGCAGCTGGAACGGTTCTTGCCCGTTGTTCCTTCCATATTACTCATATTCTCGTTGATATATGGAACCATAAACATGCTCGTGTCGCGCATAGCGCTTAAAAAGCTGGGGTATGTTCTTAATGGATTGCCCGAATTCAGCGATTGGATGTTGCCGAAAGGTGCAGGGTTGGGCTTTATGGCCATGCTGTTCATCGCCTATATAGGCAACTTGCTGGATTTGAGGAATTTTGAAGTGGTGTTTTATACGGTACTGACTTTGTGCTCGTTTGTATTTTCGATCCAGGGTTTGGCGGTTGTGTCATTTTTCATGAAGTTCAAGATGAGCAGGATACCGGTATTTTTGCGCGCCGTGATATTGGGAGTTATTTTTATGATCGCTCCAATGTTTCTAACGTCCCTGGGAATTTTGGAGCAGCTGTTCAAGCTGCGATCGGTTTATCAGCGGATGAAACCGTAATGGATAAAGAGGTGGATTATTGGTGAAAAAGCCCACAATGAAGGGGCTTAATGTTCCCGAAAATCCCATATATTTAGCCGTTATATTGGTTCTTTCGTCGATCATATGCTACTTCAACTGGGCAATCGGCGTGGTGGCCTTCTTGCTGTTTGCCTATTTGGTATACTATAACTGGAAGGTTACTCGGATAAGAAGGATTGAATGGACGCGTTACCTTGAAAACCTATCCGAAAATATAGACTGGTCCACAAAGAATGCGGTATTCAGCGTGCCCATGCCCTTTGTAGTGGTGGAGCTGGACGGAACCATCAACTGGTATAATCCCCGGTTTGGCCAGCTGTTTGAAGGGGAAAGCCTGCTTGGTAAAAACATTACCAGCTACATTCCCGATTTGGATCTTTATGCTCTGCTCAAAAACAAAGAGGAGGACTGCATACCGATAGAATTAAACGGCAGGAAGTACCGCTTGTTTTATACGCCTCTGGGCATTGACAGCAGCAAGGACAGCCGCAGAGTGATCATATTCATGTATCTGCACGACATCACCGAAGAGGCCACGTTGAGGACAAAGTACCATGACGAGCGCTTGGTGGTTATGCTGGTGCAGATTGACAATTACGATGAGGTGGTAAGCAACACCGATGAGGCCAAACGGCCGGTGGTGCTGGCCGAAATTGAGGCTGCATTGAGCCAGTGGGCCATTTCTCTCGATGCGGGCTGGAAAAAGTTCGACCGAGATAAATTTGTGGTGTTTGCCGAAGCCAGGGCATTGAAGGCGCTGGAGGAGAGTAAATTTTCAATACTCGATGCCGTGCGGTCCATCAGTGCGGGCAACCGAATTCCCGTCACCCTGAGCATAGGGGTGGGGGTGGATGGGAAAACCCCTCTGGAGCTCAGCCACTACGCGCAGGTTGCCCTTGACCTGGCTCTGGGGCGTGGAGGGGATCAAGCGGTAGTTAAGCGAGGGGCCAGGCTGTTCTTTTACGGGGGCAAAAGCAAGGAAGTTGAGAAGCGTACCAAGGTTAGATCCAGGGTCATTGCCAATGCCCTCAGGGAGCTGATGTCCCAGTCGTGGGGAGTATTCATCATGGGACATGAGGCAGCAGACCTCGATTGCCTGGGGGCTGCTCTGGGCATTTACAGATGTGCCCGCCATATTGGGAAACGGGCTTATATAGTGATGAGCCGGCCAAACCCTTCTATACGGCCCTTGATAAGCAGGCTTCTGGAAGAAGAAGAATACCGTGAAGCGTTTATAACGGCTGATGAGGCCTTAACCATAGCGGATCGCCAATCGGTGCTGGTGGTAGTGGACGTGCATCGACCAACCTTTATGGAGGAGCCACGGCTTTTGGACGCTGTGGACAAGGTGGTGGTGATAGACCATCACAGGAGGAGCGCGGAAACGGTAGGGAACGCCACGCTGGTATATCTGGAAACCTATGCTTCCTCTACCAGCGAGCTGGTTACCGAGATAGTGCAGTATTTCGATGAAAAGGTGGATCTGAGGCCTGTAGAGGCCGATGCCCTACTGGCGGGTATAACGGTGGACACCAAAAATTTTATATTCAAAACTGGCGTGCGTACATTCGAAGCGGCCTCTTATCTCAGGCGTGCTGGCGCAGATCCAGCTTCGGTGCGCCACTTATTCCAGGATGATATGGATACTTTCCTGAACCGGGCAGAAGTGGTGAAAAACGCTCAGATAATAGCGCCGGGCGTGGCACTGGCATACTGCCCGCCCAATATCAAAAACGGCCAGATTATTGCCGCCCAGGCTGCTGACAGCCTTCTTACCATAAAGGGGATACACACTTCTTTTGTTCTGTACCCCAGCGGCGACGGCGTCATGATAAGCGGAAGATCTTTAGGAAATGTGAACGTTCAGGTGGTGCTGGAGAAGCTTGGAGGAGGAGGGCATTTAACGGTGGCCGGGGCGCAGCTGGACAATATGGGCCTTGATGAAGCCCGCCAAAAGGTAGTCAAAGCATTAAAGGATTATTTGGAGGAGGGGAAATAAGAGATGAAAGTGATCTTGCTTCAGGATGTAAAAGGGCAGGGGAAACAGGGTGATGTGATAAATGTTAGCGAAGGATACGCTAGAAATTACCTTTTCCCCAGAAGATTAGCCATAGAGGCCACCGAGCAAAGCTTGAAGCAGCTCAAGGAAAAGAAACAGGCCGAGACAAAGCGTAAGGAGCACGAGCTGGCAGAGGCACAAAAGCTGGCCAATACCCTTTCGGAGTTGACGGTGGTGGTAAAAGCCCGTAGCGGCAGCGAGGGTAGATTGTTCGGTTCGGTCACCAATAAGGAGATTGCAGATGAGCTCAAAAAGCAACATGGCATAGATATTGACAAGAAGAAAATTGCGTTACCCGAACCCATAAAGAGTACGGGCAACTATGCGGTGACGGTTAAGGTATATCCCGAGGTTACGGCCACCCTGACCGTCAAGGTTGAAGCAGATTAACCCGACAGGGAGAAAGGGATTTTGTAATGGCAGAGTTGTTGCAGCGTATACCCCCTCACAATTTAGAAGCCGAGCAATCCGTTCTGGGTTCTATGCTGATCGATGCCGAGGCCGTTTCGGTGGCGGCCGGATCTTTAAAGGCCGAGGACTTTTATTCCGAAGCCCATAAAGAGATATTTGAGGCCATGCTGAACCTGTATGATCGCGGTGAGCCGGTGGACCTGGTCACAGTTGTGGAGGAGTTGAGGCAGAAGGGTACCCTGGATGGGGTGGGTGGGGTGGCCTATATATCCGACCTGTCCGTGGCTGTCCCCAGTACTGCCAATTTGAAGTATTACATACAGATAGTAGAGGAAAAGTCGATCTTACGGCAGCTCATCGCTGCGTCCAACGAGATTATAAAGGATAGCTATGAGGCCCAGGAAGAGCTGGACGTAATTCTGGATAGGGCCGAAAAGAGGATATTCGAGATCTCTCAGCGGCAGGTTGTAAACTATTTTGAGCCTATAAAGAATATTCTCCTCGAGACCTATGCCAAAATTGAAGAGCTGTCCAAGAAAAAGGGCGGTATAATAGGTTTGCCGACCGGCTTCCACGAATTTGATCAGAAGACCTCGGGCCTCCATCCTTCGGATTTGATACTGGTAGCTGCCCGACCATCTATGGGCAAAACCAGTTTTGTGCTCAATATTGCTCAGTATGTGGCTTTGCGCCAGAAGGTGCCGGTTGCAGTATTTAGCCTGGAAATGTCCAAAGAACAGCTGGTACAGCGCATGCTGAGCTCGGAGGCCAATGTGGAACTGCAGAAGATTCGTACCGGTGATCTTAGCGAGGAGGACTGGTTAAAGCTTGTGAAGGCGGCTGGGCCACTGTCGCAGGCTCCCATATATATAGACGATACCGGCGGGCTTTCGGTCATGGAGATACGATCCAAGGCACGCAGGCTTAAGATGGAAAAGGGGCTGGGGCTGCTGATCATCGACTACCTGCAGCTCATGTCGGGCAGGGGGAGGGCGGAAAATCGCCAGCAGGAGATATCGGAGATCTCCCGTTCGCTGAAGGCCTTGGCCAGGGAGCTAAAAGTTCCCGTCATAGCCCTGTCACAGCTTAGCCGTGCTCCGGAGGCCAGAACCCAGCATCGCCCCATGTTAAGTGACTTGCGGGAGTCGGGGGCAATTGAGCAGGATGCGGATTTAGTAGTGTTCATATACAGGGATGAATATTATAACCCTGATACCGATAAGAAGAATATAGCCGAGATAATAATTGCAAAACAGCGAAATGGCCCTACCGGCACCGTTGAGCTGGTGTGGTTGGGACAGTATACTAAGTTTGCAAACTACGAGAAAAGCCGCCAGGAGTACTGACGGCTTTTCTCAATCCCTAGTTTCTTGCGCTCCTTATTATCTTATACTTTGCAATAAAAATATTTTCTGCTATCTTGTATGTTGGTAGTTTGTCTTCAACTTGTACACTGTTCTCCACCATTGGAACTGGATGATTAAACTGTGCTTTGCTCATTCCATACACACTTTACAAAAAAAGGTAACTAATTTGTTATCATGATTTACAATTGGTAACTATACCATATTTAATTTTTGGCAGCTTTACTAATTCTACTACTTTTCTTGCAAAACAAAAACTACATAATTCGTATAAAAACTACAACATAATTCGTGTAATTGAGAAAAATATAAAGAAAATTAAAAAGATTGAATTACAGACATAATTTCGTGTAAGAATACACCTTTTATGGCTTGAAAAATTAATAAAAATAGAGTAAAATTTAATGTAAATAAGAGATGTTGTTGTTCGTGGGTATTTGTGAGCGATTTACATATTTAAAATTCTTATAAATATAAAGCTATATTATGATTGTCCCACAAAAAGCTAGAAAATATAAACAAATATAGCAAAATATGAT
>ENA-UPSB01000186-UPSB01000186.1-bioreactor-metagenome-genome-assembly--contig:-NODE-186-length-112886-cov-19.388625_pt1 | contig 112886 bp, 94 predicted proteins | sample MGYA00238182_ERZ773286 | MGnify/ENA primary metagenome ERZ773286 (study PRJEB29026, sample SAMN07631240) | bioreactor metagenome | isolation source: Switchgrass digestor | place: USA: Dartmouth... | reverse complement strand
AACCGAGGACGCTCAGTTATATTAGCACCTGCCCCCGCTTTTGTCAACACCCTTTTTTCAGGAATGTCGAAGATCCGCAGGAGAAAAATCTCCCGCGGATCCCGCGCTTATAGTATAACTCTTCGCTACATTATATATTACAGCCTTTTCCGGCGTTACCGGACGATGATATCGTCCCGCTCGGGGCCGACGGACACGTACGTCACGGGGCACTGCACGGCGCTTTCGATGTACTCGATGTAATCGCGCGCCTCTTTGGGCAGGTCTTCGTATTTGCGGACCTTCGAGATATCCGTGCACCAGCCCGGCATGGTCATGATGACGGGCTTTGCGTCCTCCATGAGCGGCGTAAAGGGGAACTTCTCCGTCTCCACGCCGCCGATCCTGTACGCGCGGCAGACCGGTATCTCCTCCATGTAGGACAGGCAGTCGATTTTCGTGATGGCGATTTCCGTCGCGCCCTGCATGCGCACGCCGTAGCGCGTGGCGGGAATGTCGATAGGCCCGACGCGGCGGGGGCGCCCCGTTGCCGCGCCGTATTCCCCGGCGACCTCGCGCAGCTTCTCCGCCTTTTCGCCGAACCATTCGGCGACGAACGGGCCTTCGCCGACGCACGTTGAAAACGCCTTTACGACGCCGAGGACGCGGTCGACCTTAATCCACGGCGCGCCGGAGCCGATGGGCGCGTACGCCGCCACCGGCGAGGAGGAAGACGTATACGGGTAGATGCCAAATTCAATGTCCCGCAGCGCGCCAAGCTGCGCCTCGAACATAATCGACTTGCCCGCTTTTGTCGCCTCATAAAGATACTCCGACACGTCGCAGATGTGGTTCTTAAGCTCACTTCCGTACTTTTCCGCCCACGCGAGCATCTCATCCAGGGAATAGGGCTCGGCGCCGTAGACGCCCTTGAGGTAGAGGTTCTTCCACTCCAGAACGCTTTCAAGGTGCTTTTTGAAAACGTCCGGCAGAAGGAGCTCGCCCATCTGGATGCCCTTCTTCTGGAATTTATCGCTGTAAACCGGCGCGATGCCGCGCTTCGTGGAGCCGTATTTGGCGTCCGCGAGGCGGTTTTCCTCCAGTTCATCCTGCATTTTGTGGAAGGGGAATACGATGATCGCCCTTTCGCTGATTTTCAGGTTCTCCGGCGTGATGCGGATGCCCTTTTCCCGCAGCATCCTGATCTCGCCGACGAGGTGCTCCAAATCGATGACGGTCCCGTTGCCGAGCACGTTGACCGTCTTTTCGTGAAAGATGCCGGAAGGGATCAGGTTCAGGGCAAATTTGCCGTATTTATTGACAACCGTATGCCCCGCGTTGCTTCCTCCCTGATAGCGCACGACGATGTCGTATTCCTCGGCAAGCAGGTCGATCATACGGCCTTTGCCTTCGTCTCCCCAGTTCACACCAACGACCGCGCAGTTGGCCATGAGTACTTCCCCCTTCGATAAATCCAAACGCGCTGCGCGCTTTTTCGCCGGACGGTCCGTCCGGCACCGCAGTACCGCAGTGATTGTACATTATATATTGTATGAAGTCAAACACAATCCAAACGAAAAAAAGCGGGAGCGGCCGCGCGGCCGCTTTACCCGCTTTTGTCACTCAATAGCTTCATAGGACTGAATAATCAGCCGCGCCGTTTCAACCGCTTTCCTGCCGGTGTCCATGCTGCGCCGCTGGATAAAACGGTGCGCTTCGTTTTCCGTCATGCCGTTGCGCATCATGAGAAGCTCCTTCGCCCGGGCGATCTCCGCCGCCTCTTTGCCTGTGCGGCGCGGCCCTTTGAAGACTTTGCCCTCCATCTGCATGAGGATTTTGACGGACGAGAGCAGGTCCGAACGCGAAAAGGGCGTGGCGAGCTTGAAGACGCTCTCGTCTTCAATCATGTTGAGGTACTGCTGAGAAGCGACCACGAGGATCATCGCCTTGTTGTCGACGTGGTGCGCCAGATCGATGACCGTCATATCCGGGAACTTGTAGCCGCAGACCACGATGCACCCGTACATGCGCCCGACGGCGCGTATCACATCCGCCCCGGATTTGAAACTGCCAATGACGTTCATTCCTCCGCTCTCTAGCAGTTCACAGACGCGGCGCCTGTTGTTGTCGTTTTCAAAGGCCACGATGACTTTATCCAATAAACGCCACCTCCCGCAGAACGTCCGGCACGGTTGCGGTGCCTTCGTCCCGAACGGATTAGTGCGTTATGAAGTACCGGTCGAGCTCCCAGCCGCTGACCATGGCGCGGTATTCCTCCCACTCGGCCTCCTTGCCGATGAGGTACTGCGTGTAGACGTGATCGCCGAGCGTCTCGCGGACGAGAGGATCCTTCTTCATCTCCTCAATCGCCTCTTCGAGCGTGCGCGGCAGGCGCGTAATGCCGTGCTTTTTGCGCGTCTCTTCGTCCATGTGGTAGATGTTCTCGGTGACTTCGGGAGGCGGCGTGAGGCCTCTTTCGATGCCGTCGAGCCCCGCCGCGATGCAGACGGCGAGAGCGAGATAGGGGTTGCACGTCGGATCCGGCGAGCGCAGCTCCACGCGCGTCGACTGCCCGCGGGACGCCGGGATGCGGATGAGCGTGCTGCGGTTGCTGGCCGACCACGCGAGGTAGCACGGCGCCTCAAAGCCGGGCACGAAGCGCTTGTAGCTGTTGACGAGCGGATTTGTAATCGCGCAAATGCTGCGCGCGTGCTCGAGAAGGCCCGCGATAAAGGAGAGCGCTTCCTTGGAAAGGCCCTTCATGCCGTTCTCGTCGTGGAAGACGTTCTTTCCGTCTTTAAAGAGCGAGAAGTTCGTGTGCATGCCGTTGCCGGCGATGCCGTAGACGGGCTTGGGCATAAAGGTGGCGTGCTGGCCGTTTTTCTGCGCGATGGTTTTAACGGCGAGCTTGAAGGTCATGATATTATCGGCGGCAAGGAGCGCGTCGGTGTATTTAAAGTCAATCTCATGCTGCCCGGCCGCAACCTCGTGGTGCGACGCCTCGATCTCAAAGCCCATCGCCTCGAGGGCAAGGCAGATCTCGCGGCGCGTGTCCTCCCCGCGGTCGAGAGGGCCGAGGTCGAAGTAGCCCGCTTCGTCGTCCGTGCGGGTGACGGGCTTGCCGTTTTCATCCGTCTGGAACAGGAAAAACTCAAGCTCCGGCCCGACGTTGGCCACATACCCCATGTCCGCCGCCTTTTTGAGCACTCTCTTTAAGACGTAGCGCGGGTCGCCGATGAAGGGCGTGCCGTTGGGGTTGTACACGTCGCATATAAGGCGGGCGACTTTGCCGTACTGCGGCCGCCACGGCAGGATGGTGAAGCTGTCCAGATCAGGGTAAAGATACTGATCCGACTCTTCAATGCGCACAAAGCCCTCTATCGAGCTGCCGTCAAACATGATTTTATTGTCGAGCGCCTTTTCAATCTGCGAGGCCGTGATGGCCACGTTTTTCAGCGTGCCGAAGATGTCCGTAAACTGGAGCCGGATGAAGCGGATGTCTTCCTCGCGCACCTTCTGGATAATGTCGTTTTTCGTGTATTTGGGCATGACGCATCTCCCTTCGGATACTCTGCAGTTATTCTGACTCAAACCATCGCCTGATAAGCGGTCTGGCAGCTTTTCCTCAAATTACAAAGAACGAGCAATGGGAAACGCTTTGCCCCTTTGCTCGTCGTCTCAACGATTATACGCCCGTCGAATATTTGCTGTCAAGCGGGATAGCGTGTTTTTTGGAAGATGTATGATAAAACGGCAATTGACATACGATAAAGCCCGTGTTATTATAGAGAATTGTTATAATGTTACAGAGGCAGAAGAGGCAAGAGCATTTTTGCCGGACTGAGAGGAGTTATCATGGCTACAAAGCATATTTTTGTAACTGGCGGCGTAGTTTCCGGACTCGGGAAGGGCATTTGCGCCGCTTCTCTAGGGCGGCTGCTCAAGCAGCGCGGCCTTCGCGTTACGCTCCAGAAATTTGACCCGTATTTTAACGTCGATCCCGGTACCATGAGCCCGTATCAGCACGGCGAAGTCTTCGTGACGGACGACGGCGCCGAAACCGACCTTGACCTCGGCCATTACGAGCGGTTTGTCGACGTCAGCCTCACGGGGAAATCGTCCATCAGCTCAGGCCGCATCTATTGGGACGTCCTCAACCGCGAGCGCAGCGGCGACTATCTCGGCCGCACCGTGCAGATTATCCCCCACATCACCGACGAAATTAAGTCGCGCATCTACAGTCTCGAGGCGGATGACGTCGACGTCATCATCACCGAAATCGGCGGCACGGTCGGCGACATCGAAAGCCAGCCGTATCTCGAGGCCATCCGCCAGGTTGCCAACGAGAAGGGGCGCGAGAACGTCATCTTCATCCACGTCCCGCTCATCGTTCAGGTGCCCGGGTCGGACGAGCTCAAAAGCAAGCCGACGCAGCACTCCGTCAAGGAGCTCTTGTCCAACGGCATCCAGCCGGATATCCTCGTCTGCCGCTCGAATTCCCCGATCACCCCCGCCATCCGCCAGAAAATCGCGCTGTTTTGCAACGTGGAACTCGACTGCGTGATTGAAAACGTCACGGCGCGCTGCCTGTACGAGGTGCCGCTCCTGCTCGCCCGCGAAGGGCTCGACAAAGTCGTCTGCCGCAAGCTGGGCCTTTCCGTCCCGCCGGCGGACCTCACGGAGTGGACGGCGATGGTCAGCCGCTCCCTGTCCGCTTCCAAGCGCGTTTCCATCGCTTTAGTGGGCAAATACACGCAGCTGCACGACGCGTACCTGAGCGTCGTCGAAGCGCTCGGCCACGCCGGCACGGAAAACGACGCCAATGTCGACATCAAGTGGATTGACTCCGAGCGCGTCTCGCCGGAAAACGTCGCCGAGCAGCTTTCCGGCTGCCACGGCGTGCTCGTCCCCGGCGGGTTCGGGGACCGCGGCATCGAGGGCATGATCACCGCCATCAACTACGCGCGCACAAACAACATCCCGTTTTTCGGCATCTGCCTTGGCATGCAGATGGCCGTCGTGGAGTTTGCGCGTAACGTCGTGGGCCTTGCCGGCGCGCACTCGACGGAGTTTTACGAGCTCTCGCCCCACCCCGTCATCGACCTCATGCCCGACCAGGTCGGCATCACGAAAAAAGGCGGCACGATGCGCCTCGGCAAATACCCCTGCGTCCTGCAGGAAGACTCCATTTCCCGGAAACTGTACGGCACGTCGTACATCGACGAGCGGCACCGCCACCGCTACGAGTTCAGCAACCAGTACCGCGAGATTCTCACCGCCCACGGATTGCGCCTTGCCGGCCTTTCCCCGAACGGCAACCTCGTCGAAATCGTCGAGCTGCCCAGCCACCCGTGGTTTGTCGGCGTGCAGTTCCATCCGGAGTTTAAGAGCCGCCCGAACCGCGCGCACCCGCTGTTCTTCGGCTTCGTCCGCGCCGCGCTGGAGTGCATGGAAGGCCGTCAATAGTTCAATAAGAAAAGACAAACAGCCGTTCCGGATTGGAACGGCTGTTCTTTTTTGTTTATCCGACGCGCCGTCTTTATGCGGCGGCGCTGAAATCAAGGGCGTTGTAGGCGTCGGTGTAGGCAACTTCGAGCGCCTCCTGCCAGCTGTCCAGGACGGAGCGGAACATGCCGTACGCCGTGAGCGTGCGCAGATTGTACGCGTCGCCGTAGGACGAATAGGCAATCGGCACGGCGCTGTAGTCGACGGGGACGCGGTAGATGATGTGGTACCCGAACTGGCTTTCGACAAGGCCGCTGTGCTCGCCGACCTTGAGGGCGCGCGTGGCGTCTTCAAACTCCCTGACCATGTTCCCCTTCGTAAAGAGGTACCCGTCCGGATTTGTCAGGCTGCCCGGGTCTTCGCTGTACTTCTTGACGAGGCTGTCGAAGAAGGCGCCAAAGTCGTCGCCCGCGTACGACTCGATTTCCGCGAGAACGCTCTCGGCCCTCTCGCGCGCGGCGGCCTTTTCCTCGTCCGTCATGGGCACGTCCCTGCCCGTCTCCTCGTCGGTCTTGATGGTCTTGATGAGGATGTGCTTGGCCATCATGTAGTCCTCGTTGCCGGCGTATTCGGCGACGTCCTCGTCCGAGAGCTTTTCGCCGTGCAGGCCGAACATCGCGTCAAGGCATTTTTCAAAGAGCCGGTTCGTCCCTAAAATCCAGAAGAAAAGCTCCTTTGTGCAGTACTGCTCCTTGAGCGTTCTGAGCAGCTCCTCTTCGCCGTAGGCGTCGACGAGGCTGTCCCATTCGCTCTGGACGGCCTTCTGATCCTCCTCCGAAAGCGAAACGTTCATCAGCTTCGCCCCGTATTCGACGGCCTTGTTTTGCAGCAGGATGGACACAGCCCCGTCCAGCACGGCCTGCTGGTTCGTCTCGCCCTCCCCGTACAGAAACGGCTCGGACCAGCCGCCGACGTTGTCGGCGCTGCCGAAGAGCTGGTAGACGCTCGACTCCACGAAATAGATAAACGTTTCCCAGGTAATCTCTTCGCCGTTTACCGTGAGCATCACGGTCTCCGGCGCGTGCAGGGCGTAAATCTTGTCCAGCGCGGCGCCGTCCGCCGGCGCGGGCTCCTGCGAGGGAGAGGGGGTTCCCTGGGGCTGCTCCGCCTTGTTGCACGCCGCAAGCGACAGGGCAAGCAGCGCGCACAGCAGCGCGGCGATCAATCTTCTTTTAAGCATACTGTCTCCTCCGTTTTCACACACTATACCCCTTTCCCCCGCGTCTGACAAGGGCAAAGGCGCGATATTTACTTATTGTTTATATTTCCCGGCTACGGACTGGTAATCTTTTACAAATTTTGCCGCCTCGTCGAGGATGTTCCTCCCGCCGCGGATTTTCAGCGCGATATTCGGCTCCGTCCCTGCCTCGACGCGCACGCGCCCCTTGTACTCCGGCATGGCGTACAGCGCGGAGACGGCGGCCATGTCAAACTCGCTGAGCTTAAACCGCAGCCACCCGTCCTTCTGCGCAATCTCGCGGATGCCGGCTTCGGCGGCCCGGCCGCGCAAAAGCGCGATGTTGACGAGCGCCAGCGTCTCGGAAGGCGGGTCGCCGAAACGGTCGATGAGCTCGGCGATCATCTCGTCGGCCTCCTCCTCCGTGCGCACGCGCGCGATGCGGCGGTAGAGGTCCATCCGCTGCTCGGCGGAGGGGACGTATTTCTCCGGGATGTTCGCCGAGACGAGAAGGTCCGCCGAACACTCCGCCTGAACCGGCTTCTTCTCGCCCTTTTCCTCGTGGACGGCCTCTTCGAGGAGCTTGAGGTACATATCGTAGCCCACGTTCATCATGTGGCCGGACTGCTCCGCGCCGAGGAGGTTGCCCGCGCCGCGGATTTCAAGGTCGCGCATGGCGATTTTAAACCCCGAGTTAAACTCCGCAAATTCGCGGATGGCGGCAAGGCGCTTTTCCGCCTGTTCCGAGAGCGCCTTCCCCGGCCGGAACGTTAGGTACGCGTACGCCCGGCGCGGCGAGCGGCCGACGCGCCCGCGCAGCTGGTGCAGCTGCGCCAGGCCGAGCCGGTCGGCGTCCTCGATAATCAGGGTGTTGACGTTCGGGATGTCGATGCCCGTCTCGATAATCGTTGTGCACACGAGCACCTGAATCTCGCCGGAGACGACGCGCTCCATCACGTCGCCGAGCTGCTCCTCGTCCATCTTCCCGTGGGCGACGTCGATGGTGATGCCGTCGAGCATGGCGGACAGGCGCGCCGCCGTCCGCTCGATGGTCTCCACGCGGTTGTGCAGGTAATACACCTGCCCGCCGCGCGCCACTTCGCGGCGGATGGCGTCGCAGATAATGCTCCAGTCGTGCTCGAGAACGTACGTCTGAACGGGCTGGCGGTCCCGCGGCGGCTCCTCGAGTGTGGACATGTCGCGGATGCCGGAGAGCGCCATGTTCAGCGTGCGCGGGATGGGCGTGGCCGAGAGGGTGAGCACGTCGACCGATTTGGCCATCTCTTTAAGCCGCTCCTTGTGGGCCACGCCGAAGCGCTGCTCCTCGTCCACGATGAGAAGTCCGAGCCTGCGGAACTTAATATCCTTCTGCAAAAGCCGGTGGGTGCCGATGATAAAGTCGATGGCCCCGGTCTCAAGCTCCTTGAGGATGTTTTTCGCCTGGCTCGGCGTTCGAAACCGGCTGAGCATCTCGATTTTCACGGGGTATCCCGAGAAACGCTTTAAGGCGGTCACATAGTGCTGCTGGGCGAGAACCGTCGTCGGGACGAGCATCGCCGCCTGGTAGCCGTCCAGAATGCACTTCATCACGGCGCGCAGCGCCACTTCCGTCTTGCCGTAGCCGACGTCGCCGCACAGCAGGCGGTCCATCGGGACGGGCCTTTCCATGTCCCGCTTGATTTCCTCGACGCACCGGAGCTGGTCCTCCGTCTCCTGATAGCCGAACCGCTCCTCAAACTCCGTCTGCCAGACGGAGTCGGGTGAAAACGCGTGCCCCCTGACCTTCTGCCGCTCAGCGTAAAGATTTAAGAGCTCGCGCGCCATCTCCTTCGCCGCAGCTTTCGCCCGCATTTTCGCCTTCTGCCAGTCTGCGCCGCCGAGTTTCGACAGTTTCACCGGCGTGTCTTCCCCGCCGCCGATGTATTTCGTCACGAGGTCAAGCTGCGTGGCCGGAACGTACAGGCAGTCCGTCCCCGCGTAGGCGATTTTGACGTAGTCCTTTTCCATCCCGTCGACGGTCATCTTGAAGATGCCCACATACCGCCCGATGCCGTGGTGCTCGTGGACGACGAGGTCGCCGGGCGACAGGTCCGTAAAGCTCTGCAGCCGCTCCCTGTTCGACGGGAGCTTTTTCCGCCTCTTTTTCAGCCCCGACGGCTCGATAAACTGCCCCTCGGTGATGACCGCCACCTTCGCGGCGGGGTACTCCATGCCCGCAGAGAGCGTCCCGAGGGCGATGACGCACGCGCCCGGCGACGGCGTCCCCTTAAACCCGTAGTCGATGGAGACGGAAATGCCCTTCTCCAGCAGGAAATTTGACAGAATCTGCGCCCGCCGCTCGTCCCGGCAGAGCACAATCGTCACATACTTTTCCTGGACGTAGTGGGTGATGTCCCCGACGGCCGTCTCCACGCTGCCGCCGTAAGACGGCAGCTGCTTGGCCATAAACGTAAAGAGCTTGCGGGGATTGACGGGATAGCGGCTGTGCGAGAAGCTCTCCATCATGAAAACGGGAAAATCCTCAAGCCGAAGACAAAACGACTCCCAGTCCAGCGCGAAGCGGACGAGCCCCGCCTCTAAAACCCCCGCGGCAAGGAGCGCGCTCGCGTCCTCCCCCAGCTGCCAGAGGTAGTTTTTCGCCCGCTCGGAAAGGCGCGCCGGGTCGCTGAGCACGACGACGGCGTCCGGCGGGAAAAAGTCCAGGGCGCAGGCCATGGGATAGAGCAGCTCGAAATACCTGTCCGCCGCCAAAACTCTTCCCGTCTCGAGCCGCTCGATATCGGAGAGGATGTTCTTCCGCAGTTCTGCCAAGGCGCCTTTCCGCTTTTCAAGGCGCGCGAGCATGTCCCACAGCGCATCGAGCAGCCCATCCGCACCTTTCCCGTGCTCCCCGTCGTAGAGCGCGGGGAGCGCCTCGGCGGCGGGGAGAATGAGGGCTTTGTCAATCGCCTCCGTCCGCCGCTGCGTGGCAGTGTCGAAAAAGCTCATGGAGTCGATCTCATCGCCGAAAAACTCGCAGCGGAACGGCTCGTCTTCCGCCGGCGAAAAGACGTCGAGAATGCCGCCGCGCAGGGCAAACTGCCCCGGCCCTTCCACCTGGTCCGTCCGGCTGTACCCGGCGCGCGTGAGAAGCGCCAGTACCTCGCCGAGGTCGTAGCTGCCGCCGTTTTTCAGCTCCAGCACGGCGTTTGCCATGAGCTTCGGCGGCATCGTGCGCTGCAGCGCGCCGTCGACGGTGGCGACGACGATGCCTTCCCCTCTGAGCATCCCGTAAAGGGCGCGCAGGCGCTCCTGCTCGTGCTGGCGGGACGCGCCCTCGACGTTGTAAAACATAAAGTCGCGCGCGCTGAGCAAAACAGCCTTTTCCTGCGTGAGCGCCTCCAGGTCGCCGGCGATGCGGCGCTGCTCCGCCTCGTCGGAGCATAAGACGACAAGCGGCCGCTTTAAGTTCCTGCGGAGGACGGCCGCGGCGTGGGCGCGGTGCACCCCGTCCACGCCTGAGACGACGGCCGGGCACAGCCCGTTATCGACGCAGGCGGCAAGCTGGTCAAAGCCGATTTCCTTGATGAGTCGTTCCGTCAATGCGCGCATATACGACAAGCCTCTCCTGAAATACCGAATTTATGACAAAACGGCATCGCCCCGATACGGGCGTATCGGGGGTGTCGATGCTTATGTGTTTCACGTGAAACAATCGTATTTTACAGCGGATTCTTTTGAATTTTCGCGAATCGGCGGGGATACCCCTTCGGGGTTTCGCGCTTTTTCCGGTAGACGACAGCGCGGTGGCGCACGTCCGTGCCCGGGATGACGTAGTCGCGCACCGTCTCAAGCTCCGCGCCGAGAATCTCTGCGCCGCGCGCCGCTTCGCGGATTTCATCGTCCGACTCGGGGCCTTTCATGGCGATAAACCGCCCGCCGGGCCTGACAAAAGGCAAACACAGCTCTATGAGGACATTCAGCCGCGCCACAGCCCGCGAGACGGCGACGTCGAACGCGTCCCGCATTTTAGGAAGGAGCGCCGCCTCCTCAGCCCGGGCGTGCAGGCACCGCACGCCCTCAAGACCGAGCGCGCGGCAGAGCTCTTCAAGGAAGCCCACCCTTTTCTGCTGGGCGTCGAGGAGCGTGAGCGCGATGTCCTCCCGCGCGATTTTAAACGGCACGCCGGGAAATCCCGCCCCGCTGCCGATGTCTATGACGGACGCGCCCTCAAACCCGCCGAGGGGAAGGAGCGCGAGGCAGTCGAGAAAGTGCAGCCGCGCCGCGTCCGCCTCCTCCGTGATGGCGGTGAGGTTCATCACGCGGTTCTTCTCCATCAGGATCGCAAAATACCGCTCGAACTGCTCAAGCTGCGCGTCGGACAGCGCAAGCCCCAGTTCGGCAGCGCCTTGTACCAGTATATGTCTCATTCCGAGAGCTTATCCCTGCCGTTCCTTCAGAATGTCGCGGATCTCCGCAAGCAGGAGCTCCTCCTTTGTGGGCTCCGGAGGCTTCGGCTCCTCTTTTTTCTCTTCGTCTTTCTTGCTTATGCGCTTGAGGCGGTTGATGAGCTTGACGAAAAGGAACACAATCAGTGCGAGGATGAAAAACTCAATGACGGTATTGACGAACACGCCGATGTTGAGGTCGATCGGCTCTTCCTGGCCGAAAAGGCGCGGCAGGTGGATGACCCAGTCCTTGAAATCCACGCCGCCGAGGAACATGCCGATAAACGGGGTGGCCACGTCGTTGACGAACGAGCTGACGATTTTGGAAAACGCGCCGCCAATCATCACGCCGACGGCCAGGTCAATCACGCTGCCTTTTACGGCAAATTCACGGAACTCGCTGGCAAACTTCTTGATGAATGACATCTTTTTCATGGCGAGTCTCCTTTACGTATTTATTTTGATGGTTTTTTGATGACCTCAATCCCGCCGAGATATTTTCTCAGAACCTCCGGAACGACGATGCTGCCGTCCTTGAGCTGGTTTTGCTCCACAAGCGCGGGCAGAATCCGGCTTGTCGCCAGCCCCGAGCCGTTGAGCGTGTGGACGTATTCCGTCTTGCCCGTCGCCTCCCTCTTAAAGCGGATGCCGCCGCGCCGCGCCTGATAGTCGCGCGCGTTGGAGACGGACGAGACCTCCTTGTACCCGTTCATGGAGGGAATCTGGATTTCTATATCGTACGTGCGCGCCATGGACGCCGAGCAGTCGCCTGCGGCGAGCTTGACCGTCCTGAAGTGGAAGCCCAGCCCCTTGACGAGCGCTTCCGCTTTCGTCACGAGCTCGTCAAACGCCGCGTCGGAGTCCTCCGGTTTTGTAAACTGGACCATTTCCACCTTGTTGAACTGGTGCCCGCGCACCATGCCGCGCTCGTCGGCGCGGTAAGAGCCGGCTTCGCGGCGGAAGCACGGCGTGTAGGAGACGTATTTGCGCGGCAGCTCGTCCTCGCGCAGGATTTCGTCCCGGTGGAGAGAGACGAGGGCCGTCTCCGCCGTCGGCAGCATGAAGCGGCGGCGCTCGTCCTCGGCCGTTTCAAGCCAGTAGACCTCATTCTCGAATTTCGGGAACTGGCCCGTCGTATATCCGCACTCCCATCCCAGCATGTGCGGGACGAGCACGAGCTCGTACCCGTCGGCAATGTGCGTGTCAATAAAATAGTTGAGAAGCGCCCATTCAAGCCGCGCGCCGAGCCCGCGGTAGACGATAAACCCGCTGCCGGAGAGCTTCACGCCGCGCTGGTAGTCGATCAGCCCGAGCTCGGTGCACAGGTCGACGTGGTTTTTCGGCTCGAAATCAAAGACGCGCGGCTCGCCGTAATAGCGGATCGGCACGTTGCCCTCTTTCCCGCCGGGGACGAGGTCGTCGTCCGGCAGGTTCGGAAGCCGCGCCATAAGCGTATTGTACTCTTCCTCCACGGCGCGCAGCTCGGCTTCCTGCGCCTTGATGGTCTCCTTCAGCTCCGTGACGCGCTTTAGCAGCTCCTCGGCGTTTCCGCCTTCCTTCTTCACCTGCGGAATCTGCCTGGAGATGCGGTTTTGCTCGGCTTTATTCTGCTCGCCGGCGGCAATCAGCTCGCGGCGCTTTTTGTCAAGTTCAAGGATTCTGTCGACTTCGGCGTCGCAATCAATTTCTTTTTTGCGAAAACCCGCCTTGACTTTGTCCGGATTTTCCCTGATAAGCTTTATGTCAATCATGATGGTTACTCCTCGTTTTCTCCCGAATTTGAGCCGATTTCTTCGTGCAGGCGGTTTATCTCCTGCTCTTTTTCCTGCACTGTCTGTTCAAGCCGGGCGATTTTCTCCTCGGCTTTCTGCAGCTTTTCCCTCAGTTCGTCCCGCTCGGCGAGCAAATCGTTTATGTCTTTTCTGAGCGCTTCGTTTTCCTTTTGCAGATCGGCGCTCTGCGCCATCGCCGTAATGTTCTTCTGCGTCAGTTCAGACACTTCCTGCGAGTGGCGCGCCTGCACGAAATACGAAAGGATCGTAAAGAGCATCGCCACGAGAAACAGCGTGACGACATAGGCGATGACGCTCCTGCGGGACTTCTGGCGCCGCGCCGCGTCGTCCGGCGCGGCTGACGTTTGCGGCGCCGTTTCGGCGTCCTTCGCGCCGTCCGAACGTCTTCTCATTGTTTTTTCTCTCCTTCGCTGAGCGCGCCCAGCCCCGCAAGAAGGGCGTAAAGCCGCTCAAAATCGTCCTGGTCGTAGTACTCTATCTCAATTTTGCCCTTTTTGGGTCCGTAGACAATCTTCGCGCGCCGGCCGAGCGTTTTCGTCAGCCGCTCCTCCAGCTCCGCAACGTAATCTAAAATCGCGTCGTCCTTTTTCCGCCGCTTTGGCCTGGCGCTCTCGCTCTTTATTCTCTTGACGAGGCGCTCGACCTCGCGGACGCTCATGCCCGTCCGCACGACCTCGGCCGCCGCCTGCTCGATCGCCTCAGGGTCTTCCAGCGCCAGCAGCGCGCGCGCCGCCCCGACGGAAATCTCGCCCGATTTGAGCATGTCCAGCACGGAAGCGGGCAGCGCGAGCAGCCGCATCGCGTTGGCCACGACGGGGCGCGTCTTCCCTACCCGGCGGGCCACTTCCTCCTGCGTGAGCCCATACTCGTCGACGAGCGTTTTGTACCCGAGCGCTTCCTCGACGGGGTTTAAGTCCTCGCGCTGGAGGTTTTCCACGAGCGCAAGCTCGGTGGCCTTCTGCTCGTCCGCCTCGATCACGCGCGCGGGAATTTCCGTAAGGCCCGCAAGGCGCGCCGCGCGCCACCGCCTCTCACCCGCAATAATCTGATAAAACCCGCCGCCGAGGTCCCGCACGGTGAGCGGCTGCAGGACGCCGTGCTCGCGGATGGACTCGGCCAGCTCCTGCAGGGCCGCCTCGTCGAAGTCCGTGCGCGGCTGGCCCTGCCGCGGCTCGACCTTTGAAATCGGCAGATACACAAAATCGTTTGCCAGCGGGTCAATCGCGGCGCTGCCGAAGAGCGCGCTAAGTCCCGTTCCCAATCCTTTCGCCATGAAAGCCTCCTCCCTTGCCGCCAGCGCCTATCCTCTGTTGCGGCGCAAAAATTCCTTCGCCAGCTCCATATAAGCCACCGCCCCGCGGGACGACTTGTCGTACGCGAGGACGGGCACGCCGTGGCTCGGCGCTTCGGAGACGCGCACGTTGCGCGGTATCATCACGTTGTAGACCTTGCCCTTGAAAAACTTTTTGACCTCTTCCGCCACCTGCATGGAAAAGTTCGTGCGGGAGTCGAACATGGTCAGAAGCACGCCTTCGATGTCCAGCTTCGGGTTGAGCGCCTTCTTCGTCATGCGGATGGTGTTGATAAGGTCCGTCAGCCCCTCGAGGGCGAAGTATTCGCACTGGACGGGGATAAACACCGAATCGGCCGCGCACAGGGCGTTGAGCGTGAGCATCTCAAGCGACGGCGGGCAGTCGATGAATATGTAGTCGTACTTGTCCTTCACGCTCTCCAGCGCGTTTTTCAGGACAAACTCGCGGTTTTCCGCGTTGACCAGCTCAATCCCCGCGCCGGATAAGACGGCGTTCGACGGAATCACGTCGCCGTACTTCGTGGAGACGACGACCTTTTCAGCCGGCACGGCGCCGACGAGGACGTCGTACAGGTTCGGCGCCTTGCCCGCTTTGTCGACACCCATGCCGGAGGTGGCGTTGCCCTGCGGGTCAATGTCGCACAAGAGGACGCGCACGCCCATATCGTGGAGCGCGCAGCACAGGTTCACGCACGTCGTCGTCTTGCCGACGCCCCCTTTTTGGTTGGCAACCGCTACAATCTTTCCCATGCGTCACCTCCAAGCCATGAAAAACCGGCAACGAATGAAACAGGCTGTCTCGCCTGTTTCATTCGTACCGCCGCTTAAATTGCCGCTTCAAAACGCGGCTTACCAATTTGACCTCATTATAGCATACTAAGGGGTGTTTTCAAGCACAAATTTCCCCGTTGTTTCACGTGAAACACTTTTACTATTTAGCGCATTAGCTTAAGAACATATTGATGTCCTCGAGCGTAATGTCCCCGTGCAGCGCGAGGTTGATGCCGTATCCGATGAGTTTTCCGATGTCGGCGACGTTCGCGTCAATCTCCTTGGGCGTGACGATCATGTTGATGCCGTGGTTGGCCAGATCCTCCGGTTCGAGGTCTTTGACGCCGGCTTCCGATACAATGTCGGCCGCGAGCGTCGCCGCGTCGACGACCGTCGGCACGCCGATGGCGAGGACGGGCACGCCGAGCGTCTCCTTGTTGATGGCCGCGCGGGCGTTGCCGACGCCCGAGCCGGGAATGATGCCGGTGTCGGCCAGCTGCACCGTCCGGCAGATGCGGGCCATCTTGCGCGAGGCGAGCGCGTCGACGACGATGACGGCGTCGGGTTTGAGCTTGTCGACCACGGCCTTGATAAAGTCGGCCGTCTCGATGCCCGTCGTCCCCAGCACGCCCGACTGCACGACGGAGACGCGGCGCATCGTGCCGAAGTGCTCCGGCATTTTCTCCACGAGGTGGCGCGTGACCATCGTGTTGCGGGCCGTCTTCGGGCCGACGGCGTCCGGCGTGATGGCCTCGTTGCCAAGGCCGACGACGAGGACGCTGTCGCCGTCTTTGAGCTTCATCATGGATGAGATGACGTCCGCGAGCGTTTCGGCACAGAGCGTGAAGGCGTTATCCTCGCGGTTTATCAGCTTGTCGATTTCGATGGTGACGTACGTCCCCACGGGCTTGCCCAGGGCGCGCTCGCCGCGCTCGTCCGTGATTTCGACGGTTGTGATTTTAAACCCGTTTTTTTCGCTGTCCCGCGCGATGACGCCCTCGAGCTTCGTCTGCTTTTCGGCCGTCTCCTGCCAGATCTCCTTCGCCTCAACGGCAAGGTCCGTTCGTATCTTGAGCATCATAAAGTCCTCCGTTTTTTCAATTTCGAATGCTATTGTTAAACAATTTCAGGCGGTTATGCCGAATTTCTTTGAAAATTACTTGATATTCGCTAAATAGTGTGCTAAAATAGCGTTCCGCATGAGAATAATTTTGATACGACGGCTGTTTCGATGACTTTATAGGAGGAGGTGGCTAAACGAATGCCCAATATTAAATCCGCGAAGAAGAGAGTTCTTGTCGCGAGAGAGCGCAACGCCAGGAACAAAGCGGCACGTTCCAAGATGAGGACCATGATCAAGAAATTTGAGCTGGCCGTTGCCGAGGGGAACCGGGCTGCAGCCGAAAGCGCCTATAAGGTCGCTGTAAAAACGGTCGACAGCGCGGCGGCGAAAGGGCTTATCCACAAGAACAACGCTGCGAACAAGAAGAGCAAGATGACGCGCAAGCTCAATGCCCTTGCTCAGTAATAAAACGTGAAAACAAAGGCAGGGCCTAAACCCTGCCTTTTCGTTTTCCCAAAACGGCCCGCCGGGGCGCCTTAAATGCCGCCGCGCGCGGCGCGCGCGGGTGGCTTTCTTATTTTATATTGTATACCGCGTAAAAAACTTGATTTTTGGGCAAAAATTATATATACTCTTTATTGTAAGGCCGTATCCCTGTATGGCATTTTTTTCATCTGCCCGGGAGCAGCGCTTCACGCGCAGCAGATGGGAAAACGGCCTGTTTTATTGCCTTTTTCCCGGCCTTTGGCCGTTTTTGTTTCTAAAGCTAAGCCGAAAGGAACGGTATTATGAACTCAGCCGCCGACGTCTGGTCAAAGGTTCTCCAGCTCCTGTCCAAAGACCTTACCGCAACGGCTCTTTCAACATGGTTTGACGACTGCCGTGCCATCGATATAGGCGACAACGTCCTTGTTTTGTACACGCCGTCGGCCTTTAAGAAAGACGTCATCGAAGGCCGTTTTCTCGGCACCGTCAAAAGCGCGCTCCGAGAAATTTTTTCAGGCGATTTCGACGTGCGCATATTGTGTGAAAACGAGCTCGAAACGTATTCCCTCCAGCCCCCTCCCGGGACGGCGGCGGCCGAGGAGGAGTACACGTTCGAGCGCTTTGTCGTAGGCAATTCCAACAAGTTCGCGCACGCGGCGGCCATGGCCGTTGCCAACGGGGAGCGCACGTTCAATCCCCTGTTTATCTACGGCGACTCGGGCCTCGGCAAAACGCACCTGCTCCACGCCATCCGCCACGCCGTCCAGAAGAAGTTCCCTTCGTACAACATCGTGTACGTCAAGGGGGACGACTTCACAAACGAGCTGATTATGGCCCTTCAGGTGGGCAAGAACGTGGAGTTTCGCGAGAAGTACCGCAGCGCCGACCTGTTTTTGATGGACGACATTCAGTTTATCGCCGGCAAGATCCAGACGCAGGAGGAGTTTTTCCACACCTTCAACACGCTCTACGAGGCCAACCGCCAGATTGTCTTCACGTCCGACCGGCCGCCCAACGAGATCACGCGCCTTGAGGACCGGCTCAAGACGCGCTTTGAATCCGGCCTGCTTGCCGACATCCAGCCGCCCGACTACGAGACGCGCGTGGCCATCATCCGCAACAAGGCCAGCCAGCTCGGGCTCGTGCTGCCCGACGACGTGTGCCACTACATAGCCGAGAACATGACCTCCAACGTCCGCCAGCTCGAAGGGGCCGTGAAGAAAATCAGGGCCTACCGCGACCTGATGAACGACAGCATCACGGTCAGCTCCGTCGCCAAAGCCATCAAGGACATGTTCAAGGAAAAGACGGAGTTTATCCCCTCGGCGGACCTCATCATCGACGAGACGGCGAAGTTCTACAACCTCACGTCGGAGGATCTCATCGGCCAGCGCCGCACGCGCAACACCGCGCTCGCGCGCCAGATCGCCATGTACCTCATCCGCAAGCTCACAAACCTCTCCCTCACCGACATCGGCGACATCTTCGGCGGGCGCGACCACTCCACCGTGATCAACGGCATCCGCCGGATTGAGGATCACCTCATGAAGTCGGAGCAGTTTGCGCAGACGGTCAAGGACATCACGGCAAACATCAACGCACGGCACTGAGTTATCCACCACAATTTGTGCATTGTTGTGTGGACGGCTGTGTACAGAATAGCCGACCGCCGGAAAACGACAAAATTCCACGCGGCTTGTCCACAATTTTCCCGTCTGAGAAGTTCTTGCAAATTCAGCGCTTTTTCAGCTTTTCCACATATTTTCGTACTACTACTACTGTTACTAAAGAAATTTATCTTTTTATCTCTTTATAAAACACCGCGACAGAACGCTGTTTGGCGGAGAAAGGAAACACATATGCGGTTTTCGGTTGAAAAAAGCCATCTCTTGAACGCCGTTTTAACGGCCTCGCGCGCGACGGCGACAAAAAGCCTCGTTCCCGCGCTGGAGGGGCTGCTCATTGAAGCGGCCGGCGGCAGCGTGAAGATCTCCGGGTACGACCTTAAAACCGGAATCACGACGTCTGTCCCCGCCGACGTCGTCGAAGAGGGCAAAATCGTGCTCAACGCCCGCCTTCTCGGCGAAATCGTCCGCAAAATGCAGGACGATGTCGTGTACATCTCCTTAAGCGGCAACACGATGACGACGAAAATCGAGTGCGGGCCGAGCGAATTTGAAATCATCGCCACGCCGGCGGAGGATTTCCCGGATCTGCCCACCGTCGACTACCAGTTCTCGCTCGTCGTGACGCAGAAAAACCTCAAAAGCATGATCGCGCAGACGAATTTCGCCGTCAGCGATAACGAGTCGCGCCCGATTCACACGGGTGCCCTGTTCGAGGCGGAGAAAGGGATGCTCACCATCGTCGCCGTGGACGGCTACCGCCTGGCCCTCCGGCGCGAGCCGCTCTACGAGCCCGAGACGAGCCCGATGAGCTTCGTCGTCCCGGGCACGGCGCTTGCCGAAGTCGAGCGGATTTTAAGCGACAGCGACGAGCCCGTCACCGTCATGCTCGGCTTAAAGCACATCATGTTCGTCATCGGCGGCACGATTCTCACGTCGCGCCGGCTGGAGGGCGAGTTCCTCAACTACAAAAACTCCGTGCCGCTGACGGAAAAATACGAGATCGAGGCCGACCGCAAGACCCTGCTCGAGGCCGTCGAGCGCGTGTCGCTCATCATCAGCGACAAGCTCAAAAGCCCTGTCCGCTGCACGTTTTCCACAAATGTGATCAGGCTCCTTGCCAGCACCGAGCTCGGCCGCGCCAGCGACGAGTGCCCCGTTTCGGGCGACGGCGAGGACCTTGAAATCGGCTTTAACAACCGCTACCTGCTCGACGCGCTGCGCGCCGCGCCGGCCGACAAGATCCGGCTGAAGATAACGTCGGGCGTTTCGCCCTGCGTCATTGTGCCGGCGGACGGGAAGGCCAACTTCCTGTATATGATTTTGCCCGTGCGGCTGAAGGCCAATGAGAATTAAGGTTCGTGTCAGGCAGCCGGACGAGCCGGAGCCGGTTGAAATCAGCACGGAGTTTATCCGGCTTGACGCTTTCTTGAAGTATGCAAACCTCGTCTCAACGGGCGGCGAGGCGAAAATCCTGATTCAGCAGGGAGAGGCCATGGTCAACGGCGAGACGGAGTGCCGGCGCGGGAGAAAGCTGTATCCCGGCGATATCGTCACGTTTGAAAACAGGCGGTACCGCGTCGCCGCGTCTGCCGGGGAAGAGCAGAATGCAGGTCAATAAACTGTTTTTGGACGGTTTTCGCAACTACGAAAACTTTGAGGCGTCTTTTTCAGACCGGGTCAACATCATCGTCGGAAACAACGCACAGGGGAAAACAAACCTGCTTGAAGCCATCTATTATCTTGCCGCCGGCCGCTCATTCCGCGCCGTGAAGGGTGACAAGGAGCTCATCGCCTTCCACCGCGACGACGCCGTCCTTTCCGCCGTCGTGTTTTCAAGCGGCCGGGAGCAGACGCTTCAGGCGCACCTTAGCCGCGTGCGCCGCCGCCGACTTTACGCCAACGACGTGAAGCTGAAATCCGCAGCGGAGCTGTCTGGCAGGTTGACGGCGGTGCTCTTCTGTCCCGACGATATCGACATCATCCGCGGCGGCCCGGCGCTGCGCCGCAGGCTGCTCGACGGCTGCCTCTGTCAGCTCCGCCCGCGCTACGCGACGGCGCTTGCCGAGTACAACCGCCTGCTCGAACATAAAACGCGCGTCCTGCGCGACTACCGCGATAAGCCTGCCCTCCTGGGCACGCTCGAGGACTTCAACCAGCGCCTTGCCGAGACGGGCGCGGAGCTCATCGCCGTCCGGGCCGCTTATGTGAATATTCTCTCCCGCATCGCCGCGCGGGTGCACGGCGAAGTCTCCGACGGCGCGGAAACGCTCACGGTTTCATATAAAACCGTCAAAACGATTGAAAACCCGCATCAAAAGCCCGCGGCGCTCATCCCGCGCCTGCTGGAGCACCAGAAGAGCCACCTGCGCGCCGAGCTGGAGACGGGTCTGTGTTTGTCCGGCCCGCACAAAGACGATCTGGAAATCTGCATCGGCGGCGTCCCCGCCCGCGCCTTCGCCTCGCAGGGGCAGGCGCGCACGGCGGCGCTCTCGCTGAAGCTCGCCGAGCGCGAAATCCACTACGAGGACCGCGGGGAATACCCCGTGCTCCTGCTGGACGACGTTCTCTCGGAGCTTGACGAAAAGCGGCGGAACTTCGTCTTAAACCACATCGACAAGGGCCAGGTGTTCATCACCTGCTGCAGCGCTCTCGACATCTCCGCCGCGACGGGCGGGCGCATCCTGCGCATCGAAGCCGGGCGCCTTGCCGAAACACTGTAAGCACGGCAGGAAGGAGAAGCCGCATCATGTACCTTCACCTCGGACAGGACGTCGTCGTCCCGAAAGACGCCGTCATCGGCGTCTTCGACATTGACAACGCCACAAACTCGGCCGTCACGCGCGAGTTCCTGAGCAGGGCGGAAAAAAACGGCGAAATTGTCAACATTGCCGACGATATCCCGAAATCCTTCATCGTCTGCTGCGAAAGCGGCCGCACGACGATTTACCTTTCCCAGCTGGCGTCCGCCACGCTGCTGCGGCGCAGCGAAAGCAACCGGCTTGACGCTTAAATGGCGCGCGACAGGGCGCGTTACCCGACTCGACCATTGGAGGAGACAGCATGTCTGATTTCACACAGCAATCCCCGCAGGAATACAACGCTTCGCAGATTCAGGTGCTGGAAGGGCTCGAAGCCGTCCGGAAGAGGCCGGGCATGTACATCGGCTCGACGTCTGCGACGGGACTCCACCACCTTGTCTATGAAATCGTGGACAACGCCATCGACGAAGCGCTCGCCGGTTTTTGCACGGAGATTACCGTCATCATAGGCGAAGGGGACACGATTACCGTTATCGACAACGGGCGCGGCATTCCTGTGGATATTCAGGAGCAGACGGGGAAGAGCGCCCTCGAGGTCGTCTACACCATCCTGCACGCCGGCGGCAAGTTCGGCGGCGGCGGCTACAAGGTCTCCGGCGGCCTCCACGGCGTCGGCGCGTCCGTCGTCAACGCCCTGAGCGAGTGGCTCGTTGTCCAGGTCCACAAAAACGGGAAAATCTACGAGATGCGTTTTGCCCGCGGCAATATCACGCAGGACCTCACCGTCATCGGCGAGACGGACCGCACGGGCACGACCGTCACGTTCAAACCCGACCCCGAGATCTTCGAGGAACTGGTGTTCGATTACGACACGCTTCTGACCCGTATGCGCGAGCAGGCGTTCCTCAACGCGGGGCTTAAAATCGAGCTCATCGACAAGCGGCCCGGCCGGGAGCAGCAGCATTCCATGTGCTACTCCGGCGGCATCCGCGAGTTTGTGAAATATATCAACCGCAACAAAACGCCGCTGTTTCCGGACATCATCTACCTGTCCGGCAACCGCGACACGTCCATGGTGGAAATCGCCTTCCAGTACACGGACAGCTACAACGAGCTGATCGTCAGCTTCGCCAACAATATCCACACCGCGGAAGGCGGCATGCACGAGACGGGCTTTAAGGCGGCCCTCACCCGCGTCATCAACGACTACGGGAAAAAGTACAACCTGCTGAAAAACGACGACAAGCTCTCCGGCGAAGACTGCCGCGAGGGCATCACGGCCGTCATCTCCGTCAAGCTGATGGAGGCGCAGTTTGAGGGTCAGACGAAGTCGAAGCTCGGCAACAGCGAAATCCGCACACTTGTGGACAACATCGTCACCGAGGAGCTGACCGACTTTTTCGAGCGCAACCCCGCCATCGCCCGCACGATTATCGACAAGGCCGTCACCGCCGCGCGCGTGCGAGAGGCGGCGCGGCGCGCCCGCGAAAACGTCCGGCGCAAAAACGCCCTCGAGGGCCTGGCTCTTCCCGGGAAACTTGCCGACTGTTACGAAAAAGACCCGGCCCTCACCGAGATTTACATCGTCGAGGGCGACTCGGCCGGCGGCAGCGCCAAGAACGGGCGGGACAGCCGCTTCCAGGCCATCCTGCCACTCTGGGGCAAGATGCTCAACGTGGAAAAGGCGCGTGCCGACAAGATTTACAACAACGACAAGCTCATGCCCGTCATCACGGCCCTCGGCGCCGGCATCGGGGACGATTTCGATATTTCGAAGCTCCGCTACCACAAGGTCATCATCATGGCCGACGCCGACGTCGACGGCAGCCACATCCGCACGCTGCTGCTGACGTTCTTCTTCCGCTTCATGCGCCCGCTGATTGAGGGCGGCTACGTCTACGCCGCCATGCCGCCGCTGTACAAGATCACAAAGGGCAAAACGGTGCGCTACGCGTACAGCGACGCCCAGCGCGACGCCATCTCCGCCGAGCTGCGCGCCGACGGCAAGGGCAAAGTGGAAATCGGCCGCAACAAAGGTCTCGGCGAAATGGACGCGCACGAGCTGTGGGAGACGACGATGAACCCCGAAACGCGCGTCCTCAAGCGCATCAAGCTGACGGACGCCGTCCGCGCCGACGAGATTTTCACCATTCTCATGGGCGAAAACGTTGAGCCGAGAAAGGAGTTTATCGAGCGCAACGCCAAGTACGTGATGAATCTCGATATATAAACGCTAAAGCCCGGCTTTATGCCGCGAAAGGTTAGGTATCTGTATGGCCCGCAAAGATAAAGAGCAACAGGATTTAAGCTTCCCGAACCAGAAAATCATCGTCGCACCCATTGAGGAGGAAATGCAAAACTCCTTTTTGGAGTACGCGATGTCGGTTATCATATCGCGCGCCCTTCCGGACGTGCGGGACGGCCTTAAGCCCGTGCACCGGCGCATCCTGTACTCGATGTATGAGGATAACCTCACGAGCGACAGGGCTTTCCGCAAGTCGGCCACAGCCGTCGGCAACGTGCTCGGCCGCTACCACCCGCACGGCGACGCGTCCGTCTACGACGCGCTGGTGCGCCTGGCGCAGGACTTCTCCATGCGCTACACCCTCATCGAAGGCCACGGCAACTTCGGCTCCGTCGACGGCGACCCGCCGGCCGCGTACCGGTATACCGAGGCGCGGCTGTCCAAGCTCTCGGAGGAGATGCTGCGCGACATCGAGAAGGAGACCGTCGACTGGGACAACAACTTCGACGAGACGCGCAAGGAGCCGCGCGTCCTGCCCAGCCGGTTCCCGAACCTGCTCGTCAACGGCAGCCAGGGCATCGCCGTCGGCATGGCGACGAACATCCCGCCGCACAACCTGTGCGAGGTCATCGACGGCGTTATATGCGTCCTGAGAAACCCCGACGCGGACCTCGACGACATCATGGAGCACATCAAGGGCCCCGACTTCCCCACGCGCGGCATCATCATGGGCCGGGCGGGCATCCGCGCGGCGTACGCGACGGGCCGCGGCAAAATCCGCGTGCGCGCCCGTGCGGAGATCGAAGAGCACAACGGGCGCTCCCGCATCGTCGTGACGGAGCTGCCCTACATGGTCAACAAGGCGCGGCTGATTGAGTCCATCGCCGAGCACGTCCGCAACAAGCGCATCGAGGGCATCTCGGGCCTCAACGACGAGTCGGACCGCGAGGGCATGCGCATCGTCATCGACGTCAAGCGGGACGCAAACCCCCAGGTGGTCTTAAACCGCCTGTTTGCCTCCACGCAGATGCAGACGACGTTTGCCATCGTCATGCTCGCCCTTGTGGATAACCGCACGCAGCCGAAGGTGCTCACGCTGCGCCAGGTGATCGACGAGTACATCGCCTTCCAGAACGAAGTCCTGAGAAGGCGCACGGAGTACGACCGCAGAAAGGCGCAGGAGCGCGCCCACATCCTCGAAGGGCTGCGCATCGCTGTGGACAACATCGACGAAGTCATCGCCATCATCCGCTCCAGCTACGATGACGCCAAGGAGCGCCTGATGGAGCGCTTTAATCTATCCGAGGCCCAGACGCAGGCCATCCTCGAAATGCAGCTGAGAAGGCTGCAGGGCCTCGAGCGCGAGAAGATTGAAAACGAGTATCAGGAACTGCTCGCGAAAATCGCGTATTACAACCAGCTGCTTTCGGACGAGAACCTTATGAGGGAGCTTCTCATCAAGGAGCTTTTAGAGATCCGCGAGAAATTCGGCGACGAGCGGCGGACGGAAATTGCCGCTGTGGAAGACGAAATCGACGTGGAGGACCTCATCGAGGTGGAGGAGTGCGTCTACACGCTCACCCACGGCGGCTATATCAAGCGCACGCCCGCGAGCGCCTACAGGGCGCAGCGGCGCGGCGGGCGGGGCATCACCGCGATGACGACGCGGGAGGAAGACTATGTGGAAACAGTGTTCACCGCGTCGACGCACGACTACATCCTCTTCTTTACGAACCTCGGCCGCGCCTACCGCAAGAAGGGCTACCTTATCCCCGAGGCGGGGCGGCAGGCCAGGGGCACGAACATTGTCAACATCCTGCCGCTTCAGCCGGGCGAGCGCGTGCAGGCGATGATCCGCCTTGCCGAAATCGAGGAGGGGGAAGACAGCTTCCTCGTGTTCGTCACGCGAAACGGCACGGCCAAGAGAATGCATCTGAGCGAGCTGAGCAACATCCGCAACACGGGCATCCGCGCCATCAATCTCGACGAGGGCGACGAGCTCATCTCCGTCCGCCTCACCGACGGCTCCTGCAAAATCCTCATCGCCACGCACGACGGCATGGCTATATGCTTCGACGAAAACGACCTGCGCCCCATGGGGAGAAGCGCTGCGGGCGTGCGCGGCATCAGGCTGCGCGAAGGGGACTACTGCGTCGGCGCGGCGTGCACGCGCGGCGAGGGCATGGTCCTCACCGTGACGGAAAACGGGTACGGCAAGCGCACGCCCGTTGAGGAGTACCTGCGCGGCAGCGAGAACGCCGAGGAGCGCACGGCGCAAAACCGCGGCGGCCTGGGCCTGAAAAACTACAACATCACCGAAAAGACCGGCAAAGTCGCCGACGTGAAGATCGTGGGCGACGACGACGACATCCTCGTCGTCACCGACGACGGCACGATTATCCGCATGGCCGCCGAGGAAATCAGCGTCTACGGCCGCGCCACGCAGGGCGTGCGCCTGATGCGCATCGGCGAGGAGGCGCGCGTCATCTCCGTCGCGATTACGGAAAAGGAGGAAGACTCCGCGGAAGAGGCGGGCGAAACGGCGGAAAGCGGCGGGAGCTCCCCCGGTTCCGGTGCGTAACCGGAGGGCCGCCGGATGAAGCACGTCACCATTTACACCGACGGCGCCTGCAGCGGCAACCCCGGCCCCGGCGGCTGGGGCGCCATCCTCATGTACGGGAAATATAAGAAAGAGATCTCGGGCGGCGAGCGGCTGACGACGAACAACCGCATGGAGCTTATCAGCGTCATCAGCGCCCTCGAGCAGCTGAAAGAGCCCTGCAAAGTTTCCCTCTACACCGACTCGCAGTATATCGTGCGCGCCGTGAACGAAGGGTGGCTGAAAAGCTGGAAGGCCCGCGGCTGGAAGCGCAAGGAGGGGGAGCTGAAAAACCCCGACCTCTGGCAGCGCCTTGCCGAGCTGCTCGAGCGGCACGACGTGGAGTTTATCTGGGTGAAAGGACACGCCGAAAACGCGTATAATAACCGTTGCGACGAACTGGCCGTCATGGAGCGGCAGAAATTTGCTTAAAACCGAAGGAGGAAAGGCGCCAATGGGATTTACGTTTCTGCACAACAACTTTAACGTCCTCGATCTTGACAGGAGCCTTGAGTTTTACGACAAAGCGCTAGGACTAAAGGAAGTCCACCGCATTGCCGCGCCGGACGGCAGCTTCATCATCGTTTTCCTCGGCGACTCTCGCACGTCCCACCAGCTGGAGCTGACGTGGCTGCGTGACCGCACGGAGCCTTACGACCTGGGCGACAATGAGTTTCACCTTGCCGTGCAGGCCGACGATTTCGAGGCAGCCAAGGAAAAGCACCGGGAGATGGGCTGCATCTGCTACGAAAACCCCCAGATGGGCATCTACTTTATTGAAGACCCGGACGGGTACTGGATTGAAATCATCCCGCCCCGGAAATAACGCGCTTATCCCCTGATTGTGGATAACTTTTGAGAAAGCGTCATAAAGCAAAAACAGCCGTTAAGGAAAACCTCCTTAACGGCTGCGCCTTATCCGCGCCGCCTTTCAGCATATAAAATATGCGATGGACAGGTGAGATAAATTGAGCGCAGAGCTTACCTATCTGCCCGAGAGAGCGGTATCGTCTGAAAAGCCGCCGGAGGACGGCGTAAAAGGGGAGTATCCGTGCCCCTGCTGCGGGTGTCTGACGCTGCCGGCCCCCAAGGAAGAGGCGGTCGCTTTCATCTGCCCCGTCTGTTTCTGGGAAAACGATGTGTTTACCGCGGGGGATGACGAGCCGAGTGACTTAAACAGCGGGCTGACGCTCGAAGAAGGCCGGAAAAACTACAGGCTGTTCGGAGCCTGCTCGGAAAAGATGCGCGCCCATGTGCGAAGGCCAAAACCAGAGGAACTGCCCCGGTAACGCGCGTCCGTTTTAGAATAGAAAACGCCCGCCCCGTTTAATCGGGGCGGGCGTTTTCATATATGCCCAGTGCTTTAGCCCAATGCCTGCTAAAGGCGGCTTTCTGTGGATAACTTTTATATCATCAGCGGCGGCGGTATTTCGAGCTCATGCTCAGGCGCGCCATGGCGCGCGCGAGCGCCATCTTGTTCTGGGTGTACTCGTTCATGCTCTGTTTCTGGCGCAGGCGCTCTTCGGCGCGCTTTTTCGCTTCCTCGGCGCGGATGCGGTCGATATCTTCCGGGCGCTCGCACGCCTGTACATAAACGGAAACAAGCTCGCGTCCGTATTCAAGGAAGCCTTCCGAGTTGAACGCCTCGATGTTCTGGCCGTCTTCCGTTTTGATGACGAGGGAGCCGACGGCCACGGGCATGACAATCGGGGCGTGGTTTGCGAGGAAGGTATACCGCCCGTCCGTCGTCGTCACGGTGAGGGACTCCGCCTTCCCTTCAAAGAAGGGGTGCTCCGGCGTGAGCACTTCGAGGTTGAAGGTTTTGCCCATGACCTGCCCCTCCTAAACCGCCATGCTCTTTGCCTTTTCGTGCACGTCGTCGATTGTGCCGACCATGGAGAAGGCCGTCTCGGGGTAGTCGTCCACCTCGCCGCCCAAAATTGCCTCAAAGGAGCGGATGGTCTCGGTGAGAGAGACGTATTTGCCGGGGTTGCCCGTAAACTGCTCGGCGACGAAGAAGGGCTGGGAGAGGAACTGCTGGATGCGCCGCGCGCGGTAGACGATGCGGCGGTCCTCTTCGGAGAGCTCCTCCATGCCCAAAATGGCGATGATGTCCCGCAGCTCGCGGTAGCGGTTGAGGCAGGCAAGCACCCCCTGCGCCGTGTTGTAGTGGCGCTGCCCGACGATCTGCGGATCCAGGATGCGCGAGTGCGACTCTAAGGGGTCGACCGCCGGGTAGATGCCGATTTCCGCGATGGAGCGGGAGAGGACCGTCGTCGCGTCAAGGTGCGAGAAGATGGTCGCCGGCGCGGGGTCGGAGAGATCGTCCGCCGGGACGTAGATGGCCTGGACGGACGTGATGGAGCCGTTTTTCGTGGAGACGATGCGCTCTTCCAGCGCGCCGAGCTCGTTTGACAGCGTCGGCTGGTAGCCGACGGCCGAGGGCATGCGCCCGAGGAGCGCGGAGACCTCGTTGCCCGCCTGGACGTAGCGGAAGATGTTGTCGATAAAGAACAGGACGTCCTTGTGCATCACGTCGCGGAAATACTCCGCGATGGTCAGGCCCGTCAGCCCCACGCGCATGCGCGAGCCGGGGGGCTCGTTCATCTGCCCGAAGGCGAGGGCCGTTTTTTCGATGGCGCCGGACGACTCCATGTCCGCAATCAGCTCGCTGCCCTCGCGGCTGCGCTCGCCGACGCCCGCGAAGACGGAGTAGCCGCCGTGCATTTTGGCGATGTTGTAGATAAGCTCCATGATGAGCACCGTCTTGCCGACGCCGGCGCCCCCGAACAGGCCGATTTTTCCGCCTTTGGAGTAGGGCGTAATCAGGTCGATGACCTTAATGCCCGTCTCAAAGAACTCGGTGACGGGCATGAGCTCCGTAAACGGCGGCGGCGCCCTGTGGATATCCCACTTATCCGTCGCCTTGATGGGGCCTTTCCCGTCGATGGGGCGGCCGAGGACGTCGACGACGCGGCCGAGCACCTCGGGGCCGACGGGAACCTGAATGGAGCTGCCCGTGTTGTGGACGGTCATCCCGCACATAAGGCCGTCCGTCGCGTCGAGCGCGATGCACCGCACGATGCCGGGGGAGACGTTCGCCGCCACTTCGAGGTAGCAGCCGGACTCGGTGACGAGCAGGTTGTGGATCTGCGGCTCGTATTCGGCGTCTTTGAAGAGAACGTCCAGAACCGGCCCGCTGATGTGGATGAGGATGCCGTCTTTAGAGCTGTCCATACAGGCGCCCTCCCTTCCTGAGGATTTCGGCGGAGCCTGTGATTTCCGCGATTTCGTTCGTAATCGCGGCCTGGCGCGCCATGTTGTACTCCGTTTTAAGCGTCTTGAGCATCTCTTGGGCGTTGAGCGTCGCCCCGTGCATGGCGTTCATGCGCGCGAAGTGCTCGCTGGCGTATGACTGCACCATCACGCCGAACACGATGCCCACGACGTACTGCGGGACGAGCAGGTCGAACACTTCCTGCTCCGAGGGGTGGTAGAGGATTTCCGGGACGCTCTCCGGAAGCTCGATACCGGCGTAGTCGTCCGAGAGGACGGGGAGGAGGCGGCGCGAGACGGCCATGTTCTTCGTCTCCCCGAAAAACGAGGTGTAGATGACCTGGATTTCGTCCGTCTGCCCCGTGTCAAACAGCTGCATGACGTCGCGGGCGAGCTGCCGGGCGCGCGAGAGCGTCGGGTCCTGCACGATGCCGAGAACCGACACGTCCGGCTGACGGCCGTGGGCGCGGAAATACGCCTCCGCCGTCCGCCCGACGGTGATGAGCGCGTTGTTCGGCTTTTCCTTCATCTTCCGGAGCGCGAGGTTGATGACGTTGAGGTTGTACGCCCCGCAAAGCCCCTTGTCGCCGGAGATGACGATGAAGGTGCAGTGCCCGTTTTCAGGAACCGGACGCAGGTACGGGTGCGTGATGTGGTGCCCCGCGAGGATCTGCTTCATCGTCTTCTGGACGTGCTCGAAATAGCGGTGGTTTTGCTCGATGTGGCTCATCACGCGCCGGATGCGCATGGAGGAGACGAGCTCCATCGCGCCGGTGATTTTCATCGTCTGTTCGACGGCGGCGATGTGTTGGCGGATTTCAGCCGCGTGCGCCATTTTCCACACCTTCCTCCGTCAGGAACTTGGAAAAGCACGCGGTGACGGCGGCCCTGTCGCTCTCCGAGAGGGCGCCTGTTTCTTCGATACGCTGCATCGCGGCGGGCTCGTTTTTGTGGACAAACTCAAGCAGCCGCGCGCGCGTGTCCACAATGTCGTTTTTCGGGTACGGCGTAAACACGCCGCACGAGACGGCAAGGAGCAGCACGACCTGCTCCGAAAGGGAAAACAGCTGGTCCGGGCGCTGCTTGAGCAGCTCCATGAGCCGCTCGCCGCTGCGGAGCATCGCGGCCGTCGCCGCGTCGATATCGGCGCCGAACTGCGCGAACACGGCCATTTCGCGGTACTGCGCGACTTCGAGGCGCAGACTGCCGGAGACAGCCTTCATGGCCGGGCTTTGCGCCGCGCGGCCGACGCGCGACACGGACAGGCCCACGTTGATGGCCGGGCGCATGCCGGCGTTAAACAGCCCCGTCTCGAGGTAAATCTGGCCGTCCGTGATGGAGATGATGTTCGTCGGGATATAGGCGGAGATGTCGCCCGCCGTCGTCTCCACGATGGGCAGGGCCGTGAGAGACCCGCCGCCAAGCTCAGGTTTGAGCTGCGCCGCGCGCTCCAAAAGGCGGCTGTGGAGATAGAACACGTCGCCGGGGTAGGCCTCGCGGCCGGACGGGCGGCGCAGAAGGAGCGACATGGTGCGGTACGCCACCGCGTGCTTGGACAGGTCGTCGTACACGACGAGCACGTCCTTCCCCGCGTACATGAACTCTTCCGCGATGGCGCAGGCGGCGTACGGCGCGATGTACTGGAGCGCGGCCGTATCGCTGCTGAACGCGGCGACGACGATGGTGTGGTCCAACGCGCCGGCGCGCTCGAGCGTGTGGACGACGGACGACACCGTCGACGCCTTCTGCCCGATGGCACAGTAGACGCAGTACACGTCGCCCGCCTTCTGGTTGATGATGGCGGACAGGGCGATGGAGGTTTTGCCCGTCTGGCGGTCGCCGATAATCAGCTCGCGCTGGCCGCGCCCGATGGGGATCATGCTGTCGACCGACAAAATGCCCGTCTTAAGCGGCCTGTTGACGGGCGCGCGGTTGAAAATTTCCGGCGCGGGCGCCTCGATGGGGCGGTATTTGTCGGCGGTAATGGGGCCTTTCCCGTCGAGCGGGCGGCCGAGGGGGTCGATGACGCGGCCCAGGAGCGCCTCGCCGACGCAGATGTTGGCCACGCGGCCGGTCGCGCGGGCGAGGGCGGACGTGGAAATCTTCCCGTCGAGCAGCGCCGCGCTGATGCCGCCGGAGCGCAGGTCGAGCGCGAGGCCCGTGGCGCCGCCGTCAAACTCGATGAGCTCGCCGTAACGGCACCGGGACAGGCCCTTGATCTCCACAATTTCGTCCGAAACGCCCATCACTTCGCCGAATTCATAGACGGGAAGGTCCTGTTTGGGCACTTCGGCGCGCTTTTTCAGGAAGGTGCCGATGGTGGCGAAGGGCTCGCTCAGCTCAAGGCCCTCCTTGTCGCCAAGCTCACGGACCGTCTCGTTGAGGCGGGACGAAAAGCTCATGTCGTACACGTTGCCGTCGACAATGGCGATAAACCCGCCGATGATGCGCGCGTCGGCGGACACGTCGAAATCAGGCCGGTAACCCAGCTTGCGCTCGAAGCCGTTTATGATTTTTTCGATTGTCTCTTTATCGCACGAAGGCGCGACAAGCAGAACAGGCTTTTCCATACTTACCTCGTCTCGTCACTGAAAAAAGAGCTCACAATCGTGTCGTTGTCCGCGGCACTGATTTCGCGCTGAAGGATCTGCGCGGCAAGCTGCGCCGCCATGACGGCGATTTCAGCCCGCGCTTTTTTGAGGGCGCGCTCTTCCTCCGCGGCGATGCGCGCGCGCGCCTCCTCAAGCATGGCGTCCGCCTTTTGCCTGGCTTCGCTGATAATCGCCTCCGCCTGGCGGTCCGCCTCCAGCTGGCGCCGGCGCACGAGGGCGCGGGCCTCCTCTTCGGCCTCCTTCAGCCGCTTTTCGTACTGCTCGCGAAGGGCCTCGGCCTCCGCCTTGCTCTGGCTGGCCTCGGCAAGCTGCTTTTCAATCTTTTCGCGGCGTTCGCGCAGGAACTTGCTGACGGGCTTGTACAAAATCGCCCGCAGCAGTACGAAAAGGATGACGATGTTGACAATGTTGATAAGAATATCGGAGGGGTAGAGTCCTTCCACCCGAATCACCTCACAGGGTTAGGTTGTGGTCTTACCGGAGGCTGAAGATCATGATAAGCCCCGTCACAAAGCCGTAAATGGCGCACGACTCGGTGAGGGCAAGACCCAGCAGCAACAGCGCGTTGATTTTGCCGGAGGCCTCGGGCTGACGGGCCACGGCGTCCACTGCCTTGCCGGTGGCAAGCGCCATGCCAAAACCGGAAGTGACGCAGGCGAGAAGGCTGAGTGCGACGGCAATGGGCATATTTGGATACATACTGTTTTTCCTCCTACTCGGTAGCTTCGTTGATGAATGTCAGTGTCAGTGTAATGAAGATAAACGCCTGAATCAGCGGGTGAAATACGCTAAAGTAAAGCCCTGCCAGGGCGGGGATGCCCACGGCGAACTTGCCCATGGCGTCTTTGAGCAGCTCCATGACAACAAGGCCGCCCAGCATGTTTCCGAAGAGACGGCAGGCCAGGGAGATCGGGGTGGCCACATCCGTGATGATTTTAAAGGGCAGGTTGATAGGCGTCGGGGAGGCCAGGGTCTTGATGCGCCCTTTCACGCCTTTGATGCGGATGCCGTAGACGTTGATGAGCACGAACGTGATGATGGCCAGCGCCCCGGTCATGGTGATATCCGAGGCCGGCGTGCGGAATCCCAGCATCTCCGATATGGCGCAGCCGACAAGGAACGCCGCCACCGTAAAGAGATAGGAGGACAGGCCCTCGCCCACGCCGTGGGCCGTCTTCTTCGTGTAGTCCGATATTAAGTCCACAGCGATCTCCAGCACGTTCTGGACGCCCTTCGGGACTTCCTCCAAACGCCGCAGGACGGTAAACCGGAGAACCAGGGCGGCGGCAATGAATACGGCCATGATGCCCCACGTCACCAGGGCGGTTGTGCTCAGGCTCAGCCCGAACAGGTCCACCCTTTCCGTCGCGATGGAGACGGTAAGCTCGCGCTTCGGCGGCGCGCCGGCGATGAGCTCAATGAGAAAGACGATGGCGATATACCCGCCGATGACCATGATGGCGGAGTAGAGCTTTTTTAATCGCTTTTGCTTCTTTGTGGGCGTTTCGCCCATTTTGACGATGTGGCGCCTTCGCAGGAAAAACCCCGCAAGCGCGACGGCGGCGGCTATGACGACCGTTAGAATTTTCGCCGCCATGCTTTAATCACTTCCTTTCGGTTTGCGCACGGTCCGAACGAGAAACGTCACGACGGCGCTTGCAATGAGGGCGGTCGACATGGCGATGGCCGCGAGGTAAAGCTTCTCCGGAAAGAGAAACGCCACGGCAAGCAGCGCGGCCGGCGCGAAAAAGAAGAGGGAAACACCAAAGAGGACGGTTTTCGGCGAGAGCCCTCCTTTCGTCACAGACGTGACGAAGCGGGACAGGAGAAAATACAGCCCAAAGCCGAGCGCGGCCCCGACCGCGATGGCCACAAAAACCACCCCCCTTTTTTTGATGAAATTACTTTACTCCTGTGGAAAACTAAATTCAAGACTCAAAATCGAAAAAAAGAATACCTCAAAACGGCCGTTTATAATCATTATTGCCAACTCAGGAAACGAAAAATTATAAAAGCGTTTTGCAAGTTGGAGAATAAAAACTTGCACGTCCAGACGGACATGGCATTAAAAGGAATTTTGCGCAGGGGCGGAAGCCGCTGTGCTCCTTTATTCCTTTCCATTCAAAAAGAAAACGATAATGAAGTGTTTTTGCAGGAATTGACGGTTGTCCGCCTTTTATATTCGTTATATAATGGATGCGGGGCGCAAACCCAGGCCAAAAAGCGGCCGAAAGCGGACTGCTGAGCCGCCGGAGTTCCTGGCTTTCGGCGGCCGGCCGGAGCGCCCGGGAAAAAGGGAAAGGCGCTTGTTTTTCACGCGAAAAAGTACGCGCAGGGCGAAAAAACAGGCCAGCGAAGAACATATTACAAAAAAACAAAATAAATCAAATTGTTTTTAACTTTTAAACATGTTATACTTCACAACGCGCGTTTATTTGCCGGAGAGCGCGCGCCTTAAGGCGCGGCGGATCGATGGCGATTGAAAACGGAAGGGAGAAATGTAGAATGTGCGGTTGTTGTGGGAAAAGCGAGGCGTACTTAAAGCCTTTTGAAGACATTATGTCGGAATTTGAAGGCAAAGAGTCCGACCTCATTCCCATTTTACAGAGGATTCAGGCATCTTACGGCTACCTGCCTGAGGACATTATCCGGGAGCTTTCCGCACGGACGGGGATTTTCGTCACAAAAATCATGGGCGTGGCGACGTTTTACTCGCAATTTCGGCTCCGGCCGATGGGCGAGCACACGATCCGCGTCTGCTTCGGGACGGCCTGCCACGTCAACGGCTCGGAATCCATCGCGGACGCGCTGAGCGACGAGCTGAAGATCCCGCTCGGCGGCACCACGCAGGACGGGAAGTTTACGCTCGAGTCCGTCGCGTGCCTCGGGTGCTGCTCGCTGGCCCCCGTCATGATGATTGACGACGAGACGTACGGCCGCCTCACGCCGGATAAAGCCAGAAACATCATTCGCGAGTTGTATGCAAAGGAGGGCGCGAGCAAATGAAAATCGTAATCGGCCTTGGCAGCTGCGGCATCGCGTCGGGCGGGCTGAAAGTCAAGGAAGAGTTTGAAAAGCTCCTTGCCGAGCACCCGGGCGCGGCTGAGCTTGCCGAGACGGGCTGCATGGGCATGTGCTACAAGGAAGTCAACGTCGAGATTTTAGAGGACGACGGCCGCAGCACGATTTACGGCGAAGTCAGCGCCGAGCGCGCCCGCGAGATTTTTGAAAGCCACGTTTTAGGCGGCAAGCCCGTGGAACAGTACGTCGTGCGTTCAAATTACGCTGAAAACGAAAACGACGCGTTCTTCAACGGCCAGTACCGCTACGTTCTGGACCGCTGCGGCAAGATTAACCCCGAATCCATCGACGAGGCCATCGCGGCGGGCGCCTACCGCGGCGCGGAAAAAGCGCTGAAGACGATGACGCCCGAAGAGGTCATCGACGAGATCTTAAGGTCCGGCCTCAGAGGGCGCGGCGGCGCCGGCTTCCCGACGGGACAGAAGTGGAAGTTTGCCCGCGCGCCGCAGGCCGACCAGAAATACATCATCTGCAACGCCGACGAAGGCGACCCCGGCGCGTTCATGAACCGCTCCGTCCTGGAGGGCGACCCGCACGCCGTCATCGAGGGCCTTCTCATCGGCGGCTACGCCATCGGCGCGACGGAAGGGTACATATACGTCCGCGCCGAGTACCCCCTCGCCATCAAGCGCCTGAAAATCGCCATCAAGCAGGCGGAGGAGCGCGGCTTCCTCGGCGACAACGTCATGGGAACCGGCTTTAGCTTCCACCTGCACATCAAGGAAGGCGCCGGCGCGTTCGTCTGCGGCGAGGAGACGGCGCTCATCGCCTCCATCGAGGGTCAGCGCGGCATGCCGCGCATGCGGCCCCCGTTCCCGGCCAACCGCGGCCTGTTCGGCAAGCCTTCGAACATCAACAACGTCGAAACGCTCGCGGACGTCGGCCGCATCATCGCCGACGGCGCGGAAAAATACGCCGCCCTCGGCACGGAAAAGAGCAAGGGCACGAAGGTCTTCGCCCTCGCCGGCAAGGTCAAGCGCGGCGGCCTCGCGGAAGTGCCGCTGGGCACCTCCCTCCGCGACGTCATCTACGGCATCGGCGGCGGCACCGCCTCCGGCAAGCCCATCAAGGCCGTCCAGATGGGCGGCCCGTCCGGCGGCTGCATCCCGGCGGACCTGCTGGACACGCCCATCGACTACGAATCCCTCGCGGCCACGGGCGCCATCATGGGCTCCGGCGGCATGATCGTCATGGACGAGGACAACTGCATGGTCGACATCGCCCGCTACTTCCTCACGTTTATCCAGTCCGAGTCGTGCGGCAAGTGCACCTTCTGCCGCATCGGTACGCGCCGGATGCTCGAAATCCTCACCCGCATCACCAAGGGCGAGGGCAGAGAGGGCGACATCGAGCTGCTTGAGGAGCTCGGCCAGCAGATTAAGAGAAGTTCCCTGTGCGGCCTCGGCCAGACGGCCCCGAACCCCGTCCTCACGACCATCCGCTACTTCCGGAATGAGTACGAAGCGCACATTCGTGACAAGAAGTGCCCCGCGCACCAGTGCAAGGCGCTCATCCGTTACGAAATCCAGGCGGACAAGTGCGTCGGCTGCACGGTCTGCGCGCGCAAGTGCCCCGCCGGGGCGATTTCCGGAAGCGCCAAGAATCCCCACACCATTGACCAGTCAAAGTGCATCAAGTGCGGTATTTGCAAAAGCAGCTGCCGCTTTGGCGCCATTACGGTAGATTGACGGATGGAGGTCGAGAGACATGAATACCCTGAATATCACGATTAACGGAAAACCCTGCACGGCAAAGCCGGGGCAGACGATTCTCCAGGCCTGCCGGGACAACGGCGTTTCCATCCCGACACTCTGCCACGACGAGCGCCTGAGGCCCTTCGGCTCCTGCCTGCTCTGCCGCATTGAAGTGGAAGGCGCGCGCTCGACGATGCTCGCCTGCGGCACGGAAGTGACGGAAGGCATGGTCATCCGCACGGAGACCGACGCCGTCAACAGCGCCCGCCGCGCCTGCCTCGAGCTGCTCCTTTCGCAGCACCACGGCGACTGCAAAGCCCCCTGCACGCTCACCTGCCCGAACCACATGGACGTCCAGGGCTACGTCGCCCACATCGCAAACGGCCGGTTTGAAGACGCGCTGCGCGTGATCAAGGAGACAAACCCCCTGCCCGTCGTCTGCGGGCGCATCTGCACCCGCCCGTGCGAGGGCCAGTGCCGCCGCAACATCGTCGACGAGCCGATCGCCATCGCGCAGCTTAAGCGCTTTGCCGCGGACATCGACCTTGAAAAAGAGGTCCACTACCTCCCCGAGCGCAAGCCCGCCACGGGCAAGCGCGTGGCCATCGTCGGCGCCGGGCCCGCGGGCCTGACCGCCGCGTGGTTCCTCGCCATCGCCGGCCACAGCGTCACCATCTTCGAGCGCCACGCAAAGCCCGGCGGCATGCTGCGGTACGGCATCCCCGCCTACCGTATGCCGAGGGAGACGCTCGACCGCGAAATCGACATCATCTGCCAGCTCGGCGTTGAGATTAAATACAACGTGGAGTTCGGCAAGGACATAACATGGGAGAGCCTGAAGAAGGAAGGCTACGACGCGCTGTTCCTCGCCGTCGGCTCGCAGGTGGGCCGCCCGCTCGGCTGCGACGGCGAAGGCGTGTGCTTCAACGTCGTGCGCGGCGTCGACTTCCTCGGCCGAGTCACGGAAGGCACGGCGCCGGACCTTACAGGCAAGGACGTCGTCGTCGTCGGCGGCGGCAACACCGCCATGGACGCGGCGCGCACGTCCGTGCGCATGGGCGCAAGGTCTGTTAAAATTGTCTACCGCCGCGGCCGCAGCGAGATGCCGGCTGACAAGGCGGAAATCGAGGACGCCGAGCACGAAGGCGTCGAGCTGTGCCTGATGACAAACCCCGTTTCCGTCGGCATGCGCGACGGGCGCACCGTCCTGACCCTCGTGAAGATGGCCTTCGGCGAGCCGGACGAATCGGGCCGCCCCTCCGTCCACGAGGTGCCGGGTTCGGAATACGAGATGGAAGCCGACTACGTCATCGCCGCCATCGGCCAGACGCAGGACCTGTCGTTTATCAACGAATCCTTCCCCGTCGCCGTAAAGCGCAACATGATTGTGGCCGACGAGAAGACGTTTGCCACGAACATCCCCGGCGTGTTCGCCGCGGGCGACGCCGTGACGGGGCCCAAGACGGCCATCCAGGCCATCGCCGGCGGGCGCTTTGCCGCGCGTAGCATCGACCAGTACCTGCGCGGCGAGGAAATTACGCCCGAGCCGGAAGTCTACAACCACACGAAGGGCAGAAAGCTCTCCGAGATTGACCCGAAAGAGTATGACGACGTCGAGCGCCGCCCGCGCAGCGTGATGCCGACGCTGCCCGTCGAGCAGCGCGTGAAGAGCTTCGACGAGGTGGAGCTTGGCTTTAGCGTCGAGGAAGCGATGGCGGAGGCAAAGCGCTGCCTGTCCTGCGGATGCCAGGACGCGGGCGAGTGCAAGCTCCGCGAATACGCCACGACGTACAAGGCCGACCAGTTCCACTTTGCCGGCGAGCTTGTGCGCCACCCCATCGACGAGACGCACCCCTACCTCGTGCGCGACCGCAACAAGTGCATCATGTGTGGCCGGTGCGTGCGCATCTGCCTTGAGGTTCAGGGCCAGGGCGCCCTCGGCTTTATCGGGCGCGGCTACGGCACCACGGTGGAGCCCTCCCGCCCCGAATTCGGAAACGAAGAACAGTGCGTGCGCTGCGGCCAGTGCGTCTCCACCTGCCCCGTCGGCGCGCTGACGGAAAAAGTGCCGCTTACCAAGCCCGGCCCGTTTGCCGAAAAGGTGACGGAGACCGTCTGCTCCTACTGCGGCGCCGGCTGCAAGCTGGAGCTGCGCACGACGGGCGATACGTTCCTGCGCGCCACGTCGCACGAGGAGCTTGGCATCAACACCGGCAACCTGTGCGTCAAGGGCCGCTTTAACCACGATTACCTCAACGACGCCGACCGGCTTGTGTCCGCCAAGGTCCGCAAGAACGGCGCGCTCGTGGACGTCTCCCTTGAGGAGGCCCTCGAGGCGGCCGTCAAGGGGCTGAAAGGCGCGCAGGGTGACGGCTTTGCCGTCTACATCTCCGGCCGCGCCACGAACGAGCAGGCCAAGGCCCTCGCAGAGATTGCCGCGGGCCGGGGCAGCGAAAACGTCCTGAGCTTCGGCGCGGATCCCGTCGCCGCCGCCCTGTTCCGCCTGCACCCGGATAAGCTCGCCGCCGGCTACGGCGATATCTGGGAAAGCGACCTCATCGTCGCCCTCGGCGCGGACATTCTGGCCGACTCCTCCGTCCCGCTCACGCTGGTCCGCCGCAAGGTGCGCGAAGGCACGCCCTTTATCTGCGAAGCCGCCGTGACGGACGCGATGCGCGACGCCGTCTCGAAGGCCAAAGCGCCGCTCATCGTCCTCGGCAAGTGCCCGAAGGCTCAGGCGGCGCAGGAAGCCGTGGAGCTTGCGGAAAAGACGGGCGCGAAAATCCTCGTGGAGACGAGAAAGGCCAACGAGCGCGGCATAGCGCAGTATCTCAACGTGTGCGCGTCCGCCGCGGGACTCGACAAGGCCGACGCCGTGCTCATCTTCGGCGAAGACCCCGCCGGCTGCGGCATTGAAATGCCGAAAGCGGGCTTTACCGTCGTGTGCGACCTGTACATGACGGACACGGCGCGGCAGGCGGATGTCGTCCTGCCCATGGGCGCGCCGGCCGAGGAGGAAGGCACCTTCACAAATATCTTCGGCGACGTGCAATCTCTCCGCCGCGCTTTCTGCGGGCGGCCCTCCTTCGAAAAAATCCTCCGCGCCCTTTCGGAACAGCTCGGCGCGAAGGAGCCGTACAAGGGCGCGTGCACCGGCATTCCGGACGGAAAAGCCGCGCCGTTTGCGGCCGACATTCTCGAAAAACGCTTCGAAGCGCGCAAGTAGCGCGCCGGACAGTACGCACCGCGGCTTTGGGCCGCGGTGCGTTTTTTTCGGGAAAAAGCGGGATAACGGCAGGAAGAGAGTGAAAAATTTCTTACAAAGTGAGAAAATTTTCTATTAGTCCCTAATTTTACCCGTAATCTTTTCGATAATATAGTGATAGAGGTGGCGTGCCGCCTTGCCTGCCTTCGGGAAAAGACGCCGGAAACCGCGGTTTCCGGCGACGCCGGAAGAAGCGGGGCGCGTTTTTTCCCGAAAAACGAGGAAAGGCGCGTTTTCTATTGAAAATTTATAAGAATAGATAGTATTATTATTGTTAGTCCCGGCCTTTTGCGAGACTTTTGATAAAGGAAGGTATGAACTTGAGCGGAATCAGGAGAAAGATCATTCTCAACAACCTGGTCATCGTCTTGGTGCTCACGGCCGTCACCTCCGCCATCTTTATCTGGACGGCGAACACCCTCGTGGACACCACCATGAAGAATTCGCTCGCGCCCTTCGCGCGCACGGCGGCAAAGGGCGTGGAGAGCAACCTGCACCTGCTCGCCGACAGGATTGACCTCGTCGCGCAAAACGAGGTTTTCAAGAGCTTAAGCGCCGGGCGGATTCAAAGCGTGCTGGACTATACCTTCTCCGGCATCGAGTTTACGTGGCTTGCCGCGTACACGCCGGACGGCAGGCTCTTTACGGGCACGGAGGGCAGCCCCGCCGACATCTCCGGTATGAAAATGTACCGGCTCATGCTGGAGACGAAAAACGCCGTCATCGGCGACACGCGGAAAAACGGCGCGGTGTACGAAATCGCCGTCGGAAAGCCGATTATGGCCGGGGAAAGCATCCACCTCATCCTCGTCGGCAGCTATAAATACGACGTGCTCAGCGACGTGATCGGCAACATCCAGATCGGCCAGAACTGCACCGCCCTGATTGTGAGCGACGAGGGCGTCATCGTCGCCCACAAGGACCCGGGTAAAATCACCCTCTCGGGCTTCGACGTCTACGGAAGCGACGGAGAGATGGCCGACCTCGTGGGCAAGGCCCTGACCTTTGCCACGGGCTCTTCAATTCTCAAACGCGGCGGCGAGGAGTACATCACGGCGTACTCGCCGGTGCGCGGCGTCAACTGGTCGCTGATTCTCGCCGTGCCGAAGGCGGAGTTTATGAACATCGCCGAGTACGCCATGTACGTCAACTTCGGCGTGGTGCTCCTGCTCATCGCAATCTCCCTTCTGATCATCGTGGCCTTCAGCGGCAGGATTTCAAAGACGCTCAAGCTCGTGACCACCCGCATCAACGGCCTGGCGGAAGGGGACCTGACAAGCAGCGTCGAAGTCGTCCACACGCGCGACGAAGCCGAGACGCTCTCCGTCTCCCTGAAGAACACGATAACCGACATCAGCGGCTACATAGGCAAGCTCACAAGGGCGCTCGAGCAGCTGTCCAGCGGCAACGCGGACATTGAGGTGGAGGGTGACTTCCACGGCGACTTCGTGGTGATGAAGGACGCGCTCAACCAGATTATCGAGTACTTCAACGGCATCCTCTCGGAGCTGAAGCGCTCGGCGGGCGACCTGACCGTCTCCTCCCGCATGGTCGCCGAGCGGGCGCACAGCGTGAAAAACGCGTCCGAGCAGCAATTCGCGGCGATTTCAAACCTCGAGCGCGAGGCGGAGGAAATCTCCCGCGACGCCGGGCTTATCGATTCAAACGCCGCCGAGACGCAGCGCCTCATGGGCGAGGCGACGAAAAAGCTCGGCAGCGGGCGCGAGCAGATGGAAAACACCCTCGCGGCGATGGACGCCCTGCGCCGGCACGCGCAGGAGATCAACACCATCACGAAGCTGATGGAGGACATCGCCGCCCAGACGAACCTCCTCGCCCTCAACGCCGCCGTCGAAGCGCGGCGCGCCGGCGCGGCGGGAGCGGGCTTTTCCGTCGTCGCCGAAGAAGTGCGGCGGCTCGCGCTGCAAAGCGCCGCGTCGGCCAAGCGGGCGGCGGACATCATCGAGCAGACGCAGAGGGCCATCAACTCCGGCGCGGAGTACGCCGCGGGCACGGCGGAGATTATCGGCGAGGTGTCGGAGATGACCGGCAAGATATACGAAATCGCCGACACGCAGGCCCGTTCCGCCAGGGAGACGAAAGAAGCCCTCGGCAAAGCCAGCGGCGACCTTGCCGCCATCATGAACTTCGCGCAGGAAAACCTTGACTCGAGCAGCGACCTCGCCGCGGCCAGCGACGAAATGCTGACGAAAGCGGAAAATCTCGCCGCCATGGCGTCCCGCTTTAGGCTGCGGGAGTCGTTGGAGACGGGCGAGCCTAAAGACATCCGCCGCGCAAAAGCGCTCTCGCTCGACGCCTACAGACTCGGATAGGAGGGTGCAAGATGGGAAAGAAGCTCATTCTTAGCCTGATGATCGCCGCCTTATGCCTGAGCCTTGGCGCCTGCGCGCAAAGGTCAGGCGAGCTGGTCGACGGGTACTACACCGTCGAGATGGCAAACTACGAAAACGGGTGGAAGGAATTTGTCACAATCTGCGTCAGCGGCGGGAAAATCGTCACCGTCGAGTACAACGCCCGCAACGCAAGCGGCTACATTAAGTCGTGGGACATGGACTACATGCGCAAGATGAACGGCCTGGTGGGCAACTACCCCAACGCTTACACGCGCAATTACGCCGCGCAGCTGCTCGAGGCGCAGGGGCCGGACGGCATCGACATCGTCTCCGGCGCGACGCACTCGGGCGGCAACTTCGCCCGCATGGCCGCGGCCCTGATTGAAAAAGCAAAAGCGGGCGACACAACCATCGGCATCGTCGAGTAACGCGGCGGAAATCGAAAATTGAAAAAAAGCAGGCGGACGAAACCGCCTGCTTTTTGTTCACAGTCTATGTACGCCTGATACGTGCCGGGCCGGCCGGCGCGTCAGTCGGTTTACCGTTCGGGGCGCGACGGCTGAATGAAGGCCTTGTACTTTTCCACGCGCGCCCTGTATTCCGGCGTCTTTTTCTGCTCGGCGAGGGTCGTCTCGTTATGGGCGACGTCATCCATGTGCTTCATCTTCCCGGGAAGCGAGTTGTGCGCCAGCTCTAACTGGTCCGGCGAAAACTCAAACCGGTAGCCGCCTTCCGCGGGGACGAGCCTGCCTGCGATGCCGCAGACCTCGCAGATGGCCGACCCGTCCGCGGCGAGGTAGAAGTTGCGGCTGTGGCAGTTGGAGCACACGCCTTTGTCGCCCAGGTACTCGGCGTTTTCAATGTCCCGGCACGCCCGGGCGATGTTGACGCCGACCTGATGGCATTTCGCCACGGCCGCGTCGTCGAGGATGATGTTTTTGCTCCACTGGAACACATAGTCGTCGATGACCTTCCACATCGTGGTCATCGCCGTCAGGTTCATGTCGCAGGAGACGCGCGTCGACCAGTCGCTGCCGCCGATGGCGATGAAGGAGACGGCCTTCTTCTTAAACTTTCTCGGGTCGGGGCCGGGCTTGCCCTTTTCCTTCGCGACGAAGCCGGCGACCGTGTTCGTGCCGATGTCGTGGTTCGGGCCGAAGATGCGGTCCTGCACGATGCGGAAGATGGCCGGCGCGCCCTTCTCGAAAATCGGCATCACCCATATAACGCCGTCCGCGTCCAGAAGCTTGTCGTCCAGCCACTTTAAGTCGTCCTTGATGACGCAGTCGCCGTTGCCGCCGTTTACGAGGCTGATGACGCACGCGACGCACCCCGTGCAGGGCTTAAGGTCTAAGTCGTGCAGGCGGATAAACTCGACTTCCGCCCCTTCCTCCTTCGCGCCCATCAGGGCCTCGCGGGCCATCGCGTCGTTGCTGCCGTCTTTCGTCCCGCCCGATATGGCAATGATTTTCATATTGCTCCCCCTTCTTCGTTTTTCCGGCGCTCTCGCCGCATCAGTATTCGCCGGGCCAGCACTCCTGCTGGACCTCGATTGTCGTCCCGTCCGGGTCGTCAAAGAACATGACCTTGCACTCGGTGGGCCTGCCCGATTTATACGGGGGATGGGTGGCCTCGACGGTGATGGGCACGCCCTTGCTCTTTAAGTACTCCTTGAGCGGCTCGAAGTCCTCGTCCTTCACGTAGAGGCTCACGTGCTTTGTCCCGAGCGTTTTCCAGTACTTGTCCTTGTCCTGCCTGAGATTCGGGAAATCGTACAGCTCGATATAAAAGGAGTCCTTTTTCACCCACGCCATGCGCGCGTGGCCGTAATCGGGAAGGAAGAACTCGCCCTCAAACGTCTTCTTAAACCCCAGCATCTCCTCCCACCACTTGATGGCGCGCTCAATGTCGGACGTGAAAATCCCGACGTGGTGCGGATGCACCTCAACCGGACAGCTCATGTTGACAACCTCCCGTTTTGTATTGTGACGTCTTTGTCAAAGCTCGGCGTAGACGGCGTTTTCGCCCGTTCCGATGACGCGGAAGGAGTAGTACGGGCAGATATCCCTGCGCTCGATGACTTTGTACAGGCGATAGAGCGTCGGCAGGAAGACCTCCCAGTTTGCGACTTCCTCGGCGGCGTGGTCCGCCCAGACAAGCCCGTCGTCCGCGTCGTTTTTCCGCGCCCCGATGGCCGTGGACATCCCGATAACGCCGCCGTCGCTCTTTTGCCACTGGTGGACGCGGTATCCCAAAACCGGGTCGTCGGGCCTGACGTTGTCCCCGAGGATGCTGATGGCGCCGACGACGACGACGTGGTCGTACTTGATGTAGGCCTTAATCTCCGGCGGCACGTCCTCCAGCGGCTCCATGCGGATATACGGGCGGATGGCCTTCCCGTCCCCCCACGTCTGGGGCGCGATGTGGATGGACTTAAGCGGCGACCCGAGCTCCTGAATGCTCACGAACCACTCGAAGTTGTTGTGCTGGTTAGGGTGCCAGAGGATGTCGCACTTTTCAAGGTTGCACCAGAACCAGTTGAGCATGCGCGGCGTGACGTCCTCAAGCTCCCAGTCGATGTGCGTCGCGCCTTTTTCGTCCTGCCATACCTTCTTCTTCATTTCCCCACGCCTGCCGCCGCCAGGCTGCATCTCCGGCCGGCAGGCACGCTCCTTTCTCATTAGTCTTTTGGCGCGTGCCCTGAAGGCCCCGCGCGCCTTCCGATTCTTATAATAATACAAAATCTGAGGCTGTGGGCTATACAAATTTGGCGATGTTGCTATAACAAAACCCTTATAGCAGCATCGCCGTTTTTATTGATTCGTTTTTGCGCGCGCCTTAAACGGCGTCCGGCTTGTCCTCCTGCGAAAAGAGCATGGTGATGTCGTTGACGACGGCGGGGATGGCGGGGTTTTTGTTCTTTTCGTACCACGCCAGGCACACGGTGTGCGCGGAGCTGAGCGGGATATGCCGGAAATCCTCGTTGGACAGCTCGCGCGACCAGACGTCGCTGACGGCGACGCCCAGACCGTTGTGCACCCCGCTGAGCATGGACTCGATGTTCGGCACGACGCGGATTTTCGGCTCGAATCGGTACGGCGCGAGGCTCGCCCGCACGGTATTTATCGCCGCGGAGATCTCCTTGTCCGTGGGGACGAGGAAGACCTCGTCCTCGAAATCTTCTGGCGACAGACCGGGCTTTTCCGCCAGCGGGTGGTTGCTGGAGTACAAAATGAGCATGGGGATTTTTACAAGCGGCTGGACTCTCAAATCCCGGACGGGCCGCAGGCTGCTTTCTATCGACAGGGCGATGTCCAGGTCGCCCGACAGGAGCGCCGACGCCAGGTCCTGAAAATCGTGCCCTTCGACGGTGAGCGCGATGTTCGGGTAGCGCTCCTTAAACCGCGCGATGAGCTTCGGGAGAAAGCCCGACAGGTCCCACCCGCTCAGGCACCCGAGCGTGACGCGGCCGTTTTGCCTTAAGTTAATCTCGCGCGCCTGCTGGAGCGTCCTTGAAAACCCCTCTTTATACTCTGAGAAAAAGCGGTAAAACAGCTCGCCGATTTCGGTGAGCTTCGTCTCCTTGTTCGTCCGGTCAAACAGCGTAAAGCCGAGCTCTTTTTCAAGGGAGGAAATCTGCCGGCTGATGGCCGGCTGGGAGACGAACAGCTCCCTTGCCGCCTTTGAAAAGCTCCCGTTTCTGGCAACGCACAGGAAATACTCTATGGCAAGGTCGTTCATGAAATCCCCCCTCATAGTGGCGCTCTACGCCGGACAGGCTTTGCAAAATTATACCATAATCAATACCGCCCATAAAGGCATTTCCGGCGCGCGCCTGAAGCTGGATAAGCGCGCGCGATACGAAAACGAAGACGAGCCATAAGCGTATTTTCGCGATTTTCCCGACGCAATGTTACACAGGCCGCTTACAGTGTTAGACCACTTTTTTAGACAGCGTCGGCTAGAATGGAACTTACCATTATATGTCAATTCCGTAGCGGATATTCCTGAAAAGGCCAATAACGCAGTGGAGAGGGCGGTATGGTTATGAAAAGCGGTTTGAAAGAGCGTCTTGCCTCGCTGAAAGCGGGAGAAACCGGCGGCGTCGGCGTCTTGCGGAGGAGGGACGCCTCGCGGATTGCGGAAGGCGCCGTTCGGTTTGTCATCGCCTTTATCCTGGCGGGTTCCCGGATCCTCACGGACATGTCCCCCTTCGCCGTCGGCTTTACGGCGGCGGCGGGCACGCCGGTGGCGGCGATGGCGTCCCTCGCCGGCGCGCTCACGGGGTATCTGCTCACGTCCACGGCGTTTGTCTGGGCGCTCAAGTACATCTCGATGTGCGTCATCGTCTGCACCGCGACGCTGATTTTCCACGAGACGGAAATCTTCTCAAAGCGCTGGTTCATGCCGGTGTTTACGTCCTTCGTGGCGGCGTGCCTCGGGAGCGTCGCGGCGTTCGACGCGGGGTGGACAATCCCCGCCGCCGTGTGCTTCTCCGCGGACGTCGTGCTCACCGGCGGGTGCGCGTATTTTTACAAAATCGCGCTCTCGCCGTGGTCCGGGCGGTTTAACCTTGAGCACTCGGCGGAAATCATCCACACGGTGAGCGTCCTTATCCTCATCGCCACGATGCTCATCTCCCTCGCGCAGTACCACATCGCGGGGATTATCTCCGTCGGGCGGGCGCTGGCCGTGCTCGTCGTGCTGCTGGCGGGGTACAAAGGCGGCGTGAGCATGGGGTGCGCCACGGGCGTCGCCGTCGGCCTGGCGATGGACGCGGCGGCGTCGCACCCGCCCATCTTCTGCATGGCCTACGGCCTTGCCGCCCTCGTCGCGGGCGTGTTCGCCAAGCAGGGACGGCTGATTTTCAGCGTGATGTATATCCTGCTCAACGCGTGTGTGGCGGGCGTCTCGCTCGACAGCCCCCACGTCCCCGGCATGCTGTACGAGACGTTTATCGCGACGGTTTTGTTTATGATCCTGCCGCCGTCGCTGATGAGCCGGCTGAGCGTGCTCATCCCCGGAACGGGCGGCGGGTACGGCCTCCTGAAAGCGCGCGAGTACACCCGCGCGCGGGTGGAACTGGCGGCGCAGGCGTTCCGCGAGCTGTACGAGACGGTCGGCTCCGCGGTGGGGAAGGGCAAGCGCGACAGCGACATCGCCGCCGTGTTTGACGGCGCGGCCGACGTGGTGTGCCTGAAATGCTCCAAGCAGGCGCGCTGCTGGCACATCAACTATCAGGATACGCTCGACGCCATGAACAACGCCACAAAGCCGATGCTCGCCCGCGGCAAGCTGGAGGAGGACGACCTGCCGGAGTATTTCAGGCAGACGTGCATCAACCTCAGCGAGTTTATCACGGCCGTCAACGCCGAGCTGCGCGGCGTGCTCTACCGGCGGCAGTATAAAAAGCGCCTTCAGGAAAACCAGCTGGCAGCGATTAACCAGTACGCCGAGGTCGCCTCGATCCTCAAGGGCATCGCCGAGGAGCTGGGCGCGGGCGTCGCCGCCGAGCCGGAGCTGGAGGGGCGGCTTCGCAAGTTCCTCAAGGGCGTGAACATCCCGGGCGAGACGGCCGTGTTCACCGACAAAAGCGGCCGCCTGCACGCGGAGATTTTCGGGACAAGCGTCCGCGCCCTCAAGAGCGTGCCGAATTACCTGGAGAAGCTCTCGGAGGTTTTGCGCGTGCGCATCTGCGCCGTGGAAAAGCCCGACGAGCCGGACAGGCTCTACCTTCTTGAGGCGGAGCCGCTGGCGGCCACCGTCGGCATCTCGTTTAAGAAGAAGAACCAGGAGCAGGTCAGCGGCGACAAGGGCGCGTATTTCAAAACGGACGACGGCGTCCTCTACGTCATTCTCTCCGACGGGATGGGGACGGGCGAGCTTGCCGCCCGGTATTCCGGCGAGACGGTGCGCATCCTGGAGCGGTTTTTGCGCTCGGGCGTGGAGCCGGAGACGGCGGTGCGCATGCTCAACGACCTCATGCTGCTGAAAAACCAGGACGACACCGGCTGCGCCACGGTGGACCTCGTGTGCGTCAACCTCTTTACGGGCGAGACGAAGATGTTTAAGTACGGCGCGGCGCCCTCGTACCTGCGGACGGGCGACACCGTGCGCCGCGTGAAAGGGCGGAGCCTTGCCGCGGGGCTTGGCGTCCCGCCCCACGACGCGCCGGACCGCCACGTCATGCACCTAAGGCCCGGGAACATCGCCGTCATCGTCAGCGACGGCGTCACCGGCGGGGCGGACGACGGCTGGCTTGTGAAGATGATATCGGAAGACGGCGGGGAAGACCCGCGGCAGCTTGCCGCCTCCATCGTCGAGCAGGCGGCAAAGCGCTTCGGCAGCGACGACGATATGACCGTCATCGTCATCCAGATAAAAGAGCGGGAATAACCCTTCAGAAAGGGGGCGCGCCGGAAAATTTCAAGAAAATTTCGGCGTGCCTTCCTGTATATTCCAACAGCCCCGGGGGAACACTCAAAGTAAACCGAAACAGGGGTGTGATTGGTAGTGGTGAAAGGGACAACCCGCCGTGTCATTGTCATAAAATCGCCGGATAAGCATATCTTTGACGAGGCCATTTTCCTCGTCAACGACGCGGCGCTGCGCGAAGGCGGCGTTACGAGCGAAGACATCATCCGTCAGGCGCAGGAGGTGGCGGAGAGGTACGTCCGCTGCCATATCCGGAAAAAGCGCCTGCCCGACCTCCCGGCGCCCGTCTTCGCGGCCATCGGCGCGGCGATAACGGGCCTTATCTGGTTCATCTCATACTATTTTGCTTAAATAAAGCCTCTCAGATCGTGCCGCCGGCCCTGCGCCGGCGGCTTTTTTGTTGTGTTTGCGGGACTGACGTGGTAATATGATAAGATGGTAGTTTGTATTAACCGAAGACAAAGGAGGCCGCAGCGCATGAACATCCTCATCGAGAACATCCTGGCGCTCCTGCCCGGCGAGGCGAAAGTCTGCTCCGTCGCGATTTCGGACGGGGTGATTGTTGCCGTCGGGGACGCGCCGGCGGGTTTTAAAGCCGACAAAATCATCCCGGGCGGCGGGAAAATGCTCATCCCGGGGCTGATTAACGCCCACACCCATTCGTACATGACGGTTTTCCGCAACTGCGCCGACGATTTGAAATTCAACGACTGGCTTTTCGGGCGCATCCTGCCCCTCGAGGAGAAGCTGACGGAGGAAGACTGCTACTGGGGGAGCCTGCTCGGCATCATGGAGATGCTCTCGACGGGGACAACCTCCTTTAACGATATGTACATCCACATCAACGCCCAGGCCCGCGCCGCCGAGGAGTCCGGCGTCCGCGCCGTCCTCTCAAGGGGCCTGACCGGCGGGAAGGACGACAGGGAAGGCGGCGCGAGGCGGCTGCGCGACGCGGAGGCGGAAATCCGCGCCTGGAGCGGGCGGGAGAACATCACCTTCATGCTCGCGCCCCACGCGCCCTACACCTGCGACGAAGACTACCAGCGCGAAGTGGCCGAGGCGGCGCGCCGCCTGAACGTGCCCATTCACACCCACATCTCGGAGAGCGAGGCCGAGATGCAGACCATCCGCGAAAAATACGGCTGCACGCCGCCGGAGCTCATGGACAAAACGGGGCTGCTCACAAACCGCACCGTCGCCGCCCACTGCGTGTACCTCACCGACTCCGACATCCAGCTGTTTGCCGAGCGGGGTGTGTCCGTCGCCACAAACCCGGTGAGCAACTTAAAGCTTGCCAACGGCGTCGCCCCCATCCCGAAGATGCTGAAGGCGGGCGTGAACGTCGCCATGGGCACCGACGGAACCGCCAGCAACAACACGCTGAACATGATAAGGGAGCTCGGCGTGCTCACCGTGCTGCACAAGGGCATCACCGGCGACCCCGAGGCCGTCACCGCGCGGGAAGGGTTTAAAATCGCGACGGAAAACGGCGCGAGGGCCCTGTGCCTTGAAAACACCGGCGCCATCGCCCCGGGCATGAAGGCGGACCTGGCCATCTTAAGCCTCGACGCCCCGAACGTGAATCCCTTAGGCGACCCGTATTCGGCCCTGGCCTATTCGTTTAGCGGCATGGAGACGGAGACCGTACTAGTCGGCGGGAGAATCCTCATGGAAAACAGGGAGTTTAAGACGATAGACCGCGACCGCGTTCTCTATGAAGTCAAGAGAATTGTCGAAAGGATTGGACTGAAATGAGCAAGATTAGAGACATTTCCCTCGCGCCTTCCGGCGAGCGCAAGATTGCGTGGGCGAGACGGTACATGCCGCTTCTGCAGGGCATCGAAGAAGACTTTAGGAAAACGAAGCCTCTTGAGGGGCTGAAGATTTCGCTGTCCGTCCACATGGAGGCGAAGACGGCGTACCTGTGCCGCGTGCTCGAGGCGGGCGGGGCGGAAATGCACGTGACCGGCTGCAACCCCCTCTCCACGCAGGACGACGTGGCCGCGGCGCTGGCCGCCGGGGGGATGGACGTGTCCGCGTGGCGCGGCGCGACGGAGGAGGAGTACGAAGACCACCTGATGACAGCCCTCTCGGCGGGCCCGAACATCGTCATCGACGACGGCGGCGACCTCGCGGGGCTTCTCCACACGAAGATGCGCCACCTGCTGCCCGGCGTCATCGGCGGCTGCGAGGAGACGACGACGGGACTGAACCGCCTGCGCGCCATGGCGCGGGAGGGGGCGCTGGAGTACCCCGTCATCGCCGTCAATGACGCGCGGTGCAAGTACCTTTTCGACAACCGCTACGGCACGGGCCAGTCCGTCTGGGACGGGATCAACCGCACGACGAACCTCATCGTGGCGGGCAAATGCGTCGTCGTCGCCGGGTACGGCTGGTGCGGAAAGGGCATCGCCATGCGCGCCAAGGGTTTCGGCGCGCGCGTGATTGTCACGGAAATCGACCCCGTCAAGGCGCTCGAGGCGCGCATGGACGGGTTTGACGTCATGCCCATGTCGGTGGCGGCCTCCCTTGGCGACCTGTTCATCACCGCGACGGGCTGCTGCGACGTCATCACGAAAGAGCACTTCCCGAAGCTCAAGGACGGCGCCATCCTCTGCAACGCAGGGCACTTTAACGTGGAAGTGGACGTCAAATTCCTCGAGGAGCACGCCGTGGAAAAATACGACGCGCGGCCGAACATCCGCGGGTACAGGCTCGTCAACGGCAAGACGATTTTCGTCCTCGCCGAGGGGCGGCTTGTCAACCTCGCCTCGGGCGACGGCCACCCGGCGGAGATCATGGACATGAGCTTTGCCATTCAGGCGCTCTCGGCAAGGTACTTAGCCCAGCACCGCGACAGCCTGCCGAAATCGGAGACGGGCGCACGCGGCGTCGTCCTCCCCGTCCCGAAGGAGATTGACGAGGACGTGGCCCACAGGAAGCTGCGGGCGTGGAACATCCGCATCGACACGCTCACGCCATTGCAGCAGGAGTACCTCGACGGCTGGGAGCATTAAACTTAAAAAGACAGAGGGAAGACATGAAAAAAATCATGCTCGCGTTCGGCACGCGGCCGGAAGCGATTAAAATGTGCCCGCTTGTGCTGGAGCTGAAAGGGCGCGCGGCGTTTGAGACGGTCACCTGCGTCACCGGGCAGCACCGCGAGATGCTCCGGCAGGTGCTGGACGTGTTCGGCGTGGAGCCGGACATGGACCTTGCCGTCATGCAGGACCGGCAGACGCTCTTTGACATCACGGAAAAGGTCCTTATCGGCATGAAAGCCGTGCTGGAACGCGAAAAGCCGGACCTGCTCCTCGTCCACGGCGACACGACGACGACGTTCGCCTCGGCCCTCGCCGCGTTTTACCTCGGCATTCCCGTCGGCCATGTCGAAGCGGGGCTGCGCACCTACAACATCGACTCGCCGTGGCCGGAGGAGTTTAACCGCCAGGCGGTCGACAGCATCGCGCGCTTCCACTTCGCGCCGACGGAAGCCTCCCGCTTTAACCTCCTGCGGGAGGGCAAGAGCGACGGCACCATTTTCGTCACCGGCAACACGGAAATCGACGCGGTGCGCCTGACCGTCCGCGAAAGCTTTACCCACCCGCTTCTGGAGTGGGCAAAGGGCAGCCGCCTTGTCATGATGACGGCGCACCGCCGCGAAAACCTCGGCGCGCCGATGCGGCGCATTTTCCGCGCCATCCGCCGCGTGCTCGACGCGCACGAGGACGTAAAGCTCATCTATCCCGTGCACCTCAACCCCGCCGTGCGGGAGACGGCGCAGAGCGAGCTGGGGGACCACCCGCGCATCCGCCTGATTGACCCGCTCGACGTGCTCACGTTTAACAACTTCGTCGCCCGCGCCTACCTCGTGCTCACCGACAGCGGCGGCATACAGGAGGCCGCGCCGGCGCTGGGCAAGCCCGTCCTCGTCCTGCGGGACACGACGGAGCGCCCCGAGGGCATCGAGGCGGGCACGCTGCGCCTGGCGGGGACGGACGAGGAGACCGTCGCGCGCGAGTTTACGCGCCTGCTTGAGGACAAGGACGCCTACGAGGCCATGGCGCGCGCCAAAAACCCCTACGGGGACGGCTACGCCGCCCGCCGTATTGCCGACGCGCTGGAGAAAACGCTATAATACCGGAAGAAGGCGGTAAAACGCAGGCGGCGAGGTGACGAGCGTGCTCATCAACAACAAGCCCATGTCCGAGTGGACGCTTGAGGAACTCATGGTGCTGCTCGGCGACGAGCAGTGGCGCGAGTCGGCGACCATCGATTACAAATGCGAGTTTCGCGCGAGCGACGAGGGGTTTAAAAAGGACGTGTGCGCCTTTGCCAACGCGCAGGGGGGCTACCTCTTTTTCGGCATCGGCGAGGACGACGGCGTGCCGGTTGAAATCGCCGGCATCGAAAACGTCGGGCTTGACAAATTTAACCTCGCCATCTCCAACGCCCTATCCGCCAGTATCGAGCCGAGCCGCCCGGCGTACGAGTCCCACGTCATCCCCGTCGGCGAAAACCTGTGCGTGCTCATCGTGCACGTCTTTGAAGGGGTGAGCAAGCCCTACCGCGTGCGCAGCGAAGGGCGCTTCTGGATCCGGGGCAACGCCGGAAACGAGTTTATGAGCTACAAGACCATCGAGGACCTGTTTTTGCGCACGAACATGCAGAAAGACAAGCTGCAGCAGATTGTGGACAGCCGCGTCGGCTATCTTCAGAGAGAAGGCGCCCTCTCGGCGCTTGAGTACAGGCAGCGCCCCATGTTCGCGGCGCATTTTATCCCCATCTCCGTCGTCTCCGAGCACGAAAAACGCTACCCGCTGCGCGACCTGTTCGGGAAGGCCGGCGCCCTGTTCGTCCCCGAAGGGGAGGCCTTTGGAAAGCTCTTTGACTGCCCGGCCGCGCAGATCAACATGGACGGCCTGATGAAGCTCGGGGAAGAGAGGGACGCGCCGCGTCACATCCAGCTCTTCTGGAACGGCATGGTGGAGTTCGGGACGGCCGCGCTTTTCAGGCAGACGAAAGAAGCCTTTTTCCAAAGCACCTTTGACCCTTCCATTGTCGTACGGCTTGTGCCGGAGATGCTCGGCGCCACGTTTGACTATTACAGGCAGATTCAAATGGACGAGCCGGTCTACATCATCCTGAGCATTGAAAACGCGGCGGGGTGGAGAGCCGTATGCCTTCACTGGGGCATCGACACCGTCGTCGACCGCTCCCGCCTGCGCGCCTACCCCGTCCGCATCGACGACCGGTCCGCGCAGGCCGTCGCGTCCGCCGCGCGCGAGATCCTCGACGAGTTCGGCTACCTCATCGGCGAGAGCGATTTCAGCCGGTTCCTCGGCCGCGGCGCGGACTAGTCCACAGGCTCTGTATCGGCGAAACGCAAAAAGCCGCGGGAGACTTCCCCCCGCGGCTTTTTATATAAAAAGGCGCCTCAAATAGTTGAGAGCGCCTTTCATTTGGCTTACTTTTTGCCCTTGGCGGCGGCCGTCTTGCCGCTGTTTCTTAAGTAGCAGAACCAGTAGGGCAGGCAGATGAACACGACGGAGCCGAGTATGTTGCCGATGGTGACGGGCAGCAGGTTCTTAATGAGCATATTGCCGACGGTGAGCGCGCCGACGTTGAGGCTTTCGTTGGCCGTCTGCGCGGCGGCAAGGTAAATGGGGTTGGTCCGGGCCAGAAGGCCGGCCGTGACGTAGTACATATTGGCGACGGAGTGCTCGTATCCCGAGGTTACGAAGAACATAATCGGAAAGAACAGGCCGACGATTTTGCCCGTGACGTCCTTGGCCATGTACGCCATCCAGACGGCGATGCAGACGAGGAAGTTGCACAGGATGCCCTTGAAGAGGGCGGCCGAGAACGTCATCGTCACCTTGCCGACGGCGATGTTGATGGTGCTGACGGCGGCCTGGTTGGCGAAGGCCGAGATGACGCCGCCGTTTACGACAAGCAGCGCGATGATGAGGCTGCCGATATAGTTGCCTATGTAGACGCAGACCCAGTTTTTCAGCATCTGGCGCACTTTAATGCGGCCGGCAAGCAGCGGAATCACAAGGAGCGTGTTGCCCGTAAACAGTTCGCTGCCGGCAATGAGAACCATCGCCAGGCCGCCCGGGAAGACAAGGCCGCTGACGAGCTTCGCGACCGCAGCGTTTTGAATCGTTGAGGAAGCGATGGTCGACGTCACGGAAGCCAAAGCGATGAACATGCCGGCGAGGATGCCGAGAATAATCGCTTTGACGGCGGGAAGATTTGCCTTCGTTTCACCAACGGACAGATAATACTCTGCGTTTTCTTTAGGCGAATGCATGAATGTAACCCCCAAATCAACAACGTGTAAAAAGGCCCTGTAAGCGGCGCGCCGCTTACAGGCGCGGCGTTTCCATAATGCCGGGAAAACCGCTAAAGTACACTATACAATATACGCCCCGCGTTTTCAAGGCATAATTTTTGTCTTATGCGGGGAGAAGTGGAAAGATTATACAATTGTCGTTGAACGTTGTCCTAAACGGTGCTATACTTGAGCAGGATATGAGATAAGGAGGAGCATTCATGGCGGATACGGCCAATTTCGTCGCGTTTATGATGAACGCGGGCGTTTTGACCTTCGGCGATTTTATTACGAAAAGCGGGAGAAGGACGCCGTATTTTATCAACACAGGCCAGTATAAGACGGGCGCGCAGATTTCCGCGCTCGGCGACTTCTATGCCGACATCATCATGGAAAGCGGCGAAAAGTTTGACGCGCTGTACGGCCCGGCGTACAAGGGCATCCCCCTCGTCGCGGCCGCGGCGTCGTCCCTTTACCGTAAGTACGGGCGGGACGTCCCCTACTGCTTTAACCGCAAGGAAGCGAAGGACCACGGCGAAGGGGGGCTCATCGTCGGCTACCAGCCGAAGGACGGCGACACGCTCGCCATCGTCGAAGACGTCGTGACCGCCGGGACGGCCGTCCGCGAGACGATGGCGCTCTTAGGGCGCGTGGCGCGCGTGAAAATCGCAGCGCTCTTCGTCTCCGTCGACCGGATGGAGCGCGGGACAGGCTCCCTGTCCGCGCTCGACGAGCTGCGGAAAGAGTATGGGATTGCCGTTTATCCCATCGTCACCGTGCGGGACATCATCGCCGCCCTGCCGGCCGGCGACGAGCGCGCCAGAAAGATGGAGCTTTACCTCGCAGAATACGGTGCCTTATCGCCATGAACGTCCATAAGGGCCACAGGGCCAGAATGAAACGGCGCTTCCTCGAACACGGGCTGGAGAGCTTTGAGGACCATCACGTTTTGGAGATTCTCCTCTTTTACGCGCTGCCGCGCGTAGACGTAAACCCCTTGGCGCATAATTTATTAAAACAGTTCGGCTCCCTGGCGGCGGTGTTCGACGCGCCGCTTGACGAGCTTGAGAAAGTCGAAGGCATCGGGCGCAACGCGGCGACGCTGATTAAGCTCATCCCGCAGGTCGCCCGGCGCTACATGATTTCGCGCGCGAGCCTGAGCGACATCCTCGATTCGTCCGAAAAAGCGGGCCGGTACCTGCTGCCGCGCTTTTTCGGCGAGCGGGACGAGGTCGTCTACCTCGTGTGCCTCGACGCCAAATGCAAAGTGCTCAACTGCCGGCTGATGTTCCGCGGGAGCGTCAACTCCGCGAGCGTGAGCATCCGCAAAATCGTGGAGACGGCTTTGTCGTTTAACGCGACGAGCGTCATTTTGGCCCACAACCACACGAGCGGGATTGCGCTGCCGTCCCGCGAGGACCAGATTACGACGCGGCGGATTGAAGAGGCGCTCAGGGCCGTGGACATCACGCTGGCCGACCATATCATCGTGGCCGACGACGATTTCGTCTCGCTGGCCGACAGCGGTTTTTTCCACAGGTAAAACTTTTTTAATTCTGAGGTGGACTATGCCCGAATTCAAGGTTGTCAGTGATTTTACCCCGTCCGGAGACCAGCCGGAAGCGATTGAGGCGCTTGCGTTCGGGCTCGAAAACGGTTTCAAGGAGCAGACGCTCCTCGGCGTCACCGGCTCCGGGAAAACGTACACCATGGCGAAAGTCATTGAAAAAGTCCAGCGCCCGACGCTCGTCCTGGCGCACAACAAGACGCTCGCCGCGCAGCTGTGCAGCGAGTTTCGGGAGTTTTTCCCGAACAACGCCGTGGAGTACTTCGTGTCGTACTACGACTACTACCAGCCCGAGGCGTACATCCCCCAGACGGACACGTATATCGACAAGGACACCGCCATCAACGACGAGATCGAGCGGCTGCGCCACTCGGCGACGTCCGCCCTCTTCGAGCGGCGGGACGTCATCGTCGTCGCGTCCGTCAGCTGCATCTATGGCCTTGGCGACCCCATCGACTACAAAAACATGGTCATCTCCCTGCGCGTCGGCCAGAAGCGGGACAGGGACGAGCTCCTCGACAAGCTCGTGGAAATCCGTTACGGTCGCAACGACATCGCTTTCGAGCGCAACACGTTCCGTGTGCGGGGCGACACGGTGGAAATCTTCCCCGTCTACGCGCGGGAAAACGCCATCCGCGTGGAGTTCTTCGGGGACGAGATTGACCGCATCAGCGAAATCAACGTCGTCACCGGCACGCCCGTGCGCAGCCTCGCGCACGTGGCCATCTACCCGGCCTCCCACTATGTGACAACGCCGGAGAAAATGGAGCGCGCCATCCGCGAAATCAAGGAGGAGCTGAAGGAGCGCATCGCCTTTTTTGAGAGCCAGAACAAGCTCGTGGAGGCGCAGCGGATTCACCAGCGCACGATGTACGACATCGAGATGATGACGGAGCTCGGCTACTGCTCGGGCATCGAAAACTACTCCCGCATCATCACGGGGCGCCCGCCCGGCTCGGCGCCGATGACGCTCCTCGACTATTTCCCGAAGGACTTTGTGCTCTTCGTGGACGAAAGCCACGTCACGCTCCCGCAGGTGCGCGCGATGTACAACGGCGACCGGGCGCGCAAGGAGACGCTCGTGGAGTACGGCTTTCGCCTACCGTCGGCTTATGACAACCGCCCGCTCAAGTTTGACGAGTTTATGGAGCGGATCAACCAGGTCATTTACGTGTCCGCGACGCCGGGCGAGTTTGAGAAATCGCGCTCGTCGCAGATTGTCGAGCAGATTATCCGCCCGACGGGCCTGCTCGACCCGAAGATTGTCGTCCGGCCCGTCGAGGGGCAGATTGACGACCTCATCCACGAAATCCGCGAGCGGGAGAAGAAAAACGAGCGCGTCCTCGTCACGACGCTCACGAAGAAAATGGCCGAGGACCTGACAAGCTACCTTGCCGGCGCGGGCATCCGCGTGCGCTACATGCACCACGACGTGGGCACCATCGAGCGCATGGAGATTATCCGCGACCTGCGCATGGGCGAGTTCGACGTGCTCGTGGGCATCAACCTCCTGCGGGAGGGGCTCGACCTGCCCGAAGTGTCGCTCGTGGCGATTCTCGACGCCGACAAGGAGGGCTTCCTGCGCAGCGAGACGTCCCTCATCCAGACCATCGGCCGCGCCGCCCGCAACGCGGAGGGCACCGTCATCATGTACGCCGACACCATCACCCCCTCGATGCGCGCGGCCATCGACGAGACGGAGCGCCGCCGCGCCAAGCAGGAGGCGTACAACAAGGCGCACGGCATCGTCCCGAAGACAATCAAAAAGGGCGTGCGCGACATCATCGAAATCTCCATCGCGGAAGACGCCGCGCCGCGCCAAGAGGGCAAGGTCAGGCTCACAAAGCGCGAGCGCGACGAGCTGATTGCAAAGCTTGAAAAAGAGATGAAAAAAGCCGCGCAGATGCTCGAATTTGAAATCGCGGCCATGCTGCGCGACCGGATCAAAAAGCTGCGCGGAGAATAAAATGCGCGCAGCTTCGGCCGGAAAGCTCCGGACGGAAAAACAGGAAGGGCGGCGCATACAGCGCCGCCCTTAAGTTTTAAGGAAGCAGGGGGAGTCGGTTTTAAGGAAGGATGCGTTTTGCCCCGTAATAGCCGGTCTTATAATAGCCGGAGTCCATATCGGTGATGACGACGCCGACTTTCGGGGTCGAGGCGTGGACGAACTGGTTGTTGCCTATGTAGATGCCGACGTGGGTGATGCTGTACCCGCCGTTGGAGGAGAAGAAGACGAGGTCTCCCGGGAGCAGCTGGCTTTTCTCTACGTACACGCCGTCGTTTTTATACTGGGAGGTTGCGGTGCGCGTGACGTTGTAGCCGAACTCGCGGAACACATAGTAGACGAGGCCGGAGCAGTCAAACCCGCGCGAGGGCGAGGCGCTGCCGTAGACGTAGCTGTACCCGACGAAGCTGGTGGCAAACTCAACGAGCTGCTTCCGCAGGTCGGAGACGGACGGGTCGCTGATGGTGACCGCCGCCGTTTTCGCCGGCCCGCCGATGATTTCGACGAAGTCGGAACGGACGTAGCCCGTCTTGCCCTGATAGACGCCCTTGTACCAGCCGTTGTTGATACCGATGACGGTAAACTCCGTGTTGATGTCAAACAGGCCGATGCGCTCGGAGTCCGTCGACGGGCGGCGGCGGAAGCTCACGTCCGTGCCCGTGATGCGCCCGGTGGCCTCGAAGTTTTCCGCCTTGAGGACGTCTTTCAGATACTCCGCGGCGACGTAGCCGACGGTGCCGTGGTGGTTGACGTAGTACCATGTGTCGCTCGTCTTCTCCAGGATGACGAGGCGCTCGTTTTCATTGATGACCTTGAGGACCTCCGCGTCGAGCGAAGGCTGAGAGCGGATGTTCAGCGCCGACGCGGCGACGGTGGCCGCCCCGTAGGCGATCTTTCCCGCTTTGACGTCTATGTACTGCGCCGAGACAAGGACGGCAAGGACGACAAGCACGGCGCTCGCTTTGCGTAACAATCGCATGGCAAACCTCCCGTTTATCCTGCCGCGAGGGCGCGTTCCAGCCACACCGCGGCGACGTCCATCGCCGCGTAAAGGCTCGGTTTTTCGCTCTTTTTCACCACGCGGTCGCGTGATTTGAGGTTCGGGTCCGTCAGCTGCAGCTGCACGATGACTTTCGTGGCCACATCGAGGTCCTTGACCTTTTTCGTTTCGACGATCTGCATCATGATGATGTATTTATCAGCCATCGAGCCGTAGTAGATGAGGTTATCCTTCCGGCGGAGCGGAAAACCCTTGTACTCCAGCTGGCTGCGTGTTTCCGTACTGGCCATAAAGCGCCTCCATTAGCAAACATTGTAACGGAATTGTAACACATTGTATCCTGCCTGTCAACGCGAAAAGGGCAGAAAAATGGGGAAAGAAAAAATTTCCGCGCCATTTTATATAAAAACGGTTCTATTCTCGGCCGCTCCCTCATATAATTTCGCACAAAAAAAGCGCCCGCAGGCGCTGTAAGGAGGCGGTGCAAAGAGGTTACAAAATGGAAAATAAAAGAAAAAACCCGGCGGCCGAAAGGCCGCCGGGGCTGTTTTTCCCGGGCTATTTTTCTTCAAGGAAGCTGCGCACAAGCTCCTGCAGGAGCTCGTCGCGGTCAAGCCGGCAAATCAGGCTGCGGGCGTTGTTGTAGTTTGTGATATACGTCGGGTCCTCCGAGAGGATATACCCGACGATCTGGCTGACAGGGTCATACCCCTTCGTGCGGAGAGCTTCGTAAACGGTCTGCAGAATCTCCCGCGCTTCCGAACGCGTCGTTACGACGTCGTACTTTCTGGTATATCCATCCACTGCCGAACCCCCCTCGTATTCACAATATATAACGGGCTTGCTCTAAAAATTCCGGTTCTTGCAAGCTTTATTATATCAAATGAGGCGGGTTAGTAAAGGGAATTTGTGTTACAGTATTATGACATTTTAGCAAATATTGGCGCATTTTAGCCGAGATGCTCGGCGGTAAACGGGTGGGGGAGAAGCTCCGGCAGCTTGTAGCTGACGTAGCGCCCGTCCGCCCGGGAGCAGAGGATTTCCGCTTCGGGCGCAAACTCCTGCAAAAACTGCCGGCACGTCCCGCACGGCACGCAGTAGCGCGGCCCTTCCGCGCAGATAGCGAGGCGGAGGAACCGCCGCCGCCCCGCCAGCACCGCCGCGGCGATGGCCGCCCGCTCGGCGCAGAGCGTCGCCTCCATCGCGGCGTTTTCGATTTTGCACCCGGAGAAAACGGAACCGTCCTCGCATTCGACTGCCGCGCCGACTTTAAAGCGCGAGTACGGCGCGTAGGAGTTTTTCATCGCCGCGGCCGCGTGGTTAAGCAGGTCTCTGTCGGTCATGACGCTCTCCTCCCGTTTCTTCTGGCGCGGCGCAAATCAGATGTAGTAGCGCACGCCGCTGTCGAAAACCGGCTGGTACCGGTTGCCGTAGATGTTTTTCGCCACAAACTCGCCGGCGCGCTCCGTGTGGCACATTTTGCCGAACACGCGCCCGTCGGGGCTGAAGAGTCCCTCGACGGCCATCGCCGACCCGTTGGGGTTTACCGAAATGTCCATCGAGACGGCGCCGTGCTCGTCGCAGTACTGCGTGGCGATCTGGCCGTTAGCCCGAAGGGTTTTTATCAGCTCCTCCGGCGCGGTAAAGCGCCCTTCGCCGTGGGAGATGGGCAGGACGTGCACGTCCCCGGGCTGGCTGAGGCTCATCCACGGGGAGTGGACGGACGCCACGCGGGTGTAGACGTACCCTGCCTGGTGGCGGGCGATGGTGTTGAACGTGAGCGTCGGCATATCGCGCCCGGGCGGGACGATTTCGCCGTACGGCACGAGGCCGAGCTTGATGAGGGCCTGGAACCCGTTGCAGATGCCGAGGATGAGCCCGTCGCGCTTGTACAGCAGCGTGTGGACGGCGTCGGCAAGGCGCGGGTTGCGGAAAAAGGCGGCGATGAACTTGGCCGACCCGTCCGGCTCGTCCCCGCCGGAAAAGCCGCCGGGGAGAATGAGGATCTGGCTTTGGGCGATCGCCTCCGCCACGTGCTGGATGGACTCCTCCAGCGCCGCGGGCGTGAGGTTGCGCACGACGACAATCTGCGCCCGCCCGCCCGCGCGCTCGACGGCGCGGGCCGTGTCAATCTCGCAGTTTGTGCCGGGGAAGGCGATGACCGCCGCGCGGGGGCGCGCGAAACGCTCTACCGGCGCGATGGTGTGCCGCTTCGTGCACAGCACCGGCTCGGCCGCGCCCGGCGCCACAGCGCGCGTCGGGAACACCGGCTCGAGCGCGCCCTCCCAGAGCGGGATGAGCGCGTCAAGCGGGATAGACTCGCCGCCGATGACAAGGCGCGGCTCTTCCACGACGGCGCCGAGGGGGACGGCGCCCTCGACAGGTCCCGTCACCTCCGCGATGATGGCGCCGATTTCGGGGCGGAAGAAGTCGACGGGCGCGGCAGCGTCCGCCTCGAAGCCGAGCATGTTGCCGACGGCCATTTTAAACAGCCCTTCCGCGACGCCGCCTTCCGTCACGGCCCACGCCGAGACGATTTTGCCTCTCAGGACGTTTTCACGCACCGTTTTCCAGACGCGCTTTGTCTCCGCGAGCGTCTCCCCGCGCCGGAAAAGCACGACGCGGTTTCCCGCCCGCTTAAACTCGGGGGAGAGGACGTGCCGCGCGTCGTTTGGCGCGATGGCAAAGGAGACGAGGGCGGGGGGCACGTCGAGGTCGTTGAAGGAGCCGGACATGCTGTCCTTCCCGCCGATGGCGGCAATCTCAAGGCCAAGCTGCGCCGTCAGCGCGCCCAGCAGGGCGGCGACGGGCTTGCCCCAGCGCGCCGGGTCCTTCCGCAGGCGCTCGAAGTACTCCTGGAATGTGAGGTAGACCGCGTCCGGGTCGCACCCGGCCGCGACGAGCTTGGCCACGGACAGGACGACGGCGTCATGCGCCGCGCCGAAGGGGTCGGCGCAGGCGTGGTACGGGTCGTAGGCGAAGGACATGACGGAGCACGTCGTCGTCTCCCCGCGCGTGAGGGGGATGAGCGCGGCCATGACCTGCGCGGGGGTTTTGCGCGTTTTGCCGCCGTACGGGGCGAGCACGCTGCCCGCGCCGATGGAGGCGTCAAACCGCTCGGCAAGGCCTTTCTGCGAGCAAAAGCGCAGGTCGGACACGAGCGCGCGCAGCCTGTCCGCCGCGGTCGCGCCTGTCAGCGCCGCCTCCCGCGCCTGAGGCGGGGTGACGCGCGCGCGCGCCTTTTTCGGCGCGCCGTTTGAGGAGAGGAACGCGCGGGAGAGGTTGACAATCACTTCGCCCTGCCAGCGCATGACCATGCGGGGCGTTTCGGTGACTTCCGCGATGATATACGCCTCGAGGTTTTCCGCGGCGGCCTTGGCGATGAAGGCCTCCGCGTCCTCCGCCGCCACGACGACGGCCATGCGCTCCTGCGACTCGGAGATGGCCAGCTCCGTGCCGTTGAGCCCGTCGTATTTTTTGCGGATGAGGCTGAGGTTGATGTCCAGCCCGTCGGCGAGTTCCCCGACGGCGACGGACACGCCGCCCGCGCCGAAGTCGTTGCAGCGCTTGATCATGCGCGTGACCTCGGGGTCCAAAAACAGCCGCTGGATTTTGCGCTCTTCGGGGGCGTTGCCCTTTTGCACTTCGGAGGCCATGGTCGTCAGCGACTGGTCGTTGTGCGTCTTGGACGAGCCGGTCGCGCCGCCGATGCCGTCGCGCCCCGTCCGGCCGCCGAGGAGGATGATCTTGTCGCCCGGCTCGGGGCGGCGGCGCACGACGTTTTCCGCCCGCACGGCGCCCACCACCGCGCCGATTTCCATGCGCTTGGCGATGTACCCGGGGTGGTAGACCTCGTGGACGAGGCCTGTTGCGAGGCCAATCTGGTTGCCGTAGGACGAATAGCCCTGCGCGGCCGTCACGGTGAGCTTGCGCTGCGGGATTTTGCCCGGCAGCGTCGTCTCAATGGGCGCGCGCGGGTCGCCCGAGCCGGTCACGCGCATGGCCTGATAGACGTATGCGCGGCCGGCGAGCGGGTCCCGGATGGCGCCGCCGATGCAGGTGGCCGCGCCGCCGAAGGGCTCGATTTCCGTGGGGTGGTTGTGCGTCTCATTTTTAAACATAAGAAGCCACGGTTCGCGCCGGCCGTCCACATCGGCGTCGATGCGGATGGAGCAGGCGTTGACTTCTTCGGACTCGTCGAGGTTTTGGAGCTTGCCGCGCCGGCGCAGCACCTTGGGCGCGATTGTCGCCATGTCCATGAGCGTGACGGGGCGCTTTTCCGCCTCCTCGCCGTAGACCTCTTTCCGGACGGCGAGGTACTCATCGAACGCCTTTTTCGCCGCCTCGTGCTCAAACTCCACCGACTCAAGCCGCGTGAGGAACGTGGTGTGGCGGCAGTGGTCGGACCAGTATGTGTCGATGACGCGCAGCTCCGTTTCCGTGGGGTCGCGGCGCTCTTCGTCCCTGAAGTAGCGCTGCATGAAGCGCAGGTCGTCCATATCCATGGCAAGGCCGTAGCGCGCGTGGATTTCCTGGAGCTCTGCCTCTCCCGCGCCGGTAAAGCCGTCTATCACGGGGACGGGCTTTGGCGCCGGCACCGTCTGGACGAGCGTTTCCGGCTTGTCCATGGACGCGCGGCGCGTTTCGACGGGGTTTATCATGTATTCCTCAATCTTCCGCTTGTCCTCGTCCGTGAGGGCGCCGCAGAAGACGTACACCTTCGCCGTTTTGACGCGGGGCCGGTCGAGGCACGTCATCATCTGGATGCACTGCTCGCATGAGTCGGCGCGCTGGTCGTACTGGCCGGGCAGCGCCTCGATGGGCAATATCCAGTGGTTTGCCCGGATTTCCGGGAGAACTTCGTCGTAGCAGTCGTCAACCTGCGGCTCCGAAAAGACGAGGGTCCGCGCTTTTTCGTACGTTTGCCGCGAGATGCCCTGAACGTCGTACCGGTTAAAAAGGCGGACGGCCACGAGGTTTTTAATGCCGAGAAATTCGCGCAAGTCATTGAATACGGCGCGCGCCTCCACGTCAAAACCGGGCCGCTTTTCCGTAAAGCATCTGTAAACGTGCATAGACCAAAACCCTTTCATTATCTGCCGGAACTTTCCTCTATTGTATGGAAACAGACGCCGGAGTGCAAGCCCCGGCGGCCGATAAATAAGCGCGGCGCGTCCTGCCGGCTTTATCCGGACGCGCCGAGCGCAATCGTCCAGTTTGAGAGGTTGTAGAAAATGCTCGACTGCGTGGGCCTGACGCCCTTTGCAATGTTGCGGCCGATGTGCACGGCGTACTGCCGGTACAAAACGGGGATAATCGGGGCGTTTTGCTCAATCAGCGCGCACAGCTCCCGCGCCGCCGACGCCTCGTTTTCCTCACCCCGCGCGGCGAGGAAGGCCGCGATGGCCTCCCCGTATTCCTCGCTGCCCGCGCGGCCGTAGTCGAGCGCGCCGCCGGGGGCAAGGAGCGCCGTAAGGTCAAAATCGGCGGGGAGGTACACGTCGGCAAGGTACAGGTCAAACTGCCCCTTTTCAAGGGCTTTTAAGTAGCTCTCCCAGGGGAGCTTGACAAGCTCCACGTTGATGCCGATGGACATGAGTGCGTCCGTGATTTTTTCCGCGGCGGCGACTTTGTGCGCCTGGTCGTGCACCAGGAGGGAGAGGACGAAGGGCTGGCTTGCGCCGCCCGCGCCGGGGTATTCGAGGTACCCGTCGCTGTTGAAGTCCTCAAGGCCGATTTCGGCGAAAATCGCGGAGATTTCGGACGACACGTCCTTGACCGGCGTGACCCAGGCGCCGTCGTACAGCGGGTGTTTGGGGCTGAGCGCCAAAGGCGCGGCGATAGCATGGCCGCCGAGCACCTCCTCGACGATTTCCTCGCGGTTTACGGCAAGGCCGATGGCGCGGCGAAACGCCGTGTGGCTTAAGATATCGCTCCGCACGTTAAAGCCCACGTACTCGAGGATGCTCGTGTTGTAATACCACGCGTCGTGGTCCGGCGTCAGGCGCAGATTCTTATCCCCGCCGGGGTCGCTCCAGAACAGGTCGATCTCCTGCGCGAGGAAGCGGGCGGGAAGCTGCGCGTCGGAGCAGGAGCCGAGGTAAATAACGTCCACCGGCGCCGTGTCCGGGTCGCGGTAGAAGCGCGAGGCGACAAGGCGCGGCGCCTCCCCCGTCTCGTCGAGGGCGTACGGGCCCGTGCCGGGCGGGCAGGAGGAGGAGATGGTGCCGCTTTTGATGATTGGCACGTCCAGCAAAACGGGCAGGCGGCCGTGGGGTAAGCTGAGCGTGATGACGACGGTGCGCGTGTCGGGCGTTTCGATGCCGGCGACGCGCGCAAGGCGCCCCTTGAAGCGGCCCGACAGCTTTGCCTGCTCGAGGGAATACTTCACGTCCCGCGACGAAAGCTCCGTGCCGTCTGAAAAAAGGACGCCGCTTTTGATGATGAAGGTGTAGGTCAGCCCGTCGTCCGTGGAATACGACTCGCAGAGGACGGGCTCGGCCTCAAAGCGTTCATTCAGCACAAAAAGCCCCTCGTAGAGGAGCGGCGTCAGGGCCATATTGTTGGCGCTTGTCCCCGTGATGGGGTTGAAGGACGCGTCCGGGTCGTACCGCACGGTAAACTGGGAGTCGACGACGCGGACGGGCGTTGCCGGCACCGGCGGGCTGTACTCGACGGGCGGGTCGAGCGGGTCCGGCGCGTCGGGGCCTGCGCAGGAGGCGCACAGAAAAAGCGCCGCCGCCGCGAGAAGAAGAGATAAGGCGCGCTTGGACATGGGGGCCTATCCTTTCATCATGATCAAAGCGGCCTGGCCGCCGCGTTTTCCGCGTGTTTTCCGGTGGGACCAGAACGTGTCGCTCCGGCAGGCGGTGCACAGGTCAGACACGTCGATGTTCTCGGGCAGCACGCCGGCGTCCTCAAGCCGCCGGGCGTTGATACCCTTTAAGTCCACCATGTACTTGTCCCCGCGCTTGAGGATATACTCTTCCGCGCGCGCGCCCAGAAGGGCGTGGACGGCCTGCGCCACGTCCCCGCCCGTCTCGAAGCAGCAGATAGAAATGCACGGGCCGATGGCCGCGCGGATATCCTCGGGGCGGCAGCCGTATTCGGTCACGAGGCGGCGCACGGCCTTTGCCGCGATATCCTGCACCGTCCCGCGCCACCCGGCGTGCACCGCGCCGACGGCGCCGCGCACGGGGTCGCACAGCAATATAGGCACGCAGTCGGCGATGCTCACGACGAGGGGGACGTTTATCTCGTTTGTTATAAGCCCGTCGGCCTCGTACGGGACGTTACCGTCCGGGGCGATCATGTCCGCCGCCGTGCAGGGGCGCACCGCGTCGCCGTGGACCTGGCGGGTGAACACGAAGCGGTCTGTGCCGAGCCCTAAGGCGCGGGAGACGCGGGCGTAATTTTCTTTGAGGGCCTCAGGGTCGTCCCCCAGAGTGCGGCCGAGGTTGAGCGTGGCGAAGATCCCGCGGCTTATGCCCCCGTGGCGCGTCGTAAACGCGTGGGGCGCGGGGATGAGGGACGAGGCGAGGTAGACAAGGTCGCCGCAGTGGATTTCGCAAAAGGGCATGCTACTCGTTCCTTCCGCAGCAGTCTTTATACTTCATGGGCAGGCCGTTGGGGCGCAGCTTGCCGCAGGGGCACGGGTCGTTGCGCCCGATTTTCTTCTCCTTGCGCACAGGCTGGCGTTTGACGGAATCGTCCCCGCCGGCGCTCTGGGCGTTTGCGTTTTTGACAACGCTCCGGCGCTGGAGGGACTGGTCCGAGCGCACGCGGGCGATGAAGATGCGGCGCACGACCTCCTCGCGGATGCCGGCGACCATCGCCTCGAACATCTCGAAGCCTTCCCGCTTGTACTCGTCGACGGGGTTGACCTGCCCGTACGCGCGCAGGCGGACGCCTTCGCGCAGCTCCTCCATGGCGTCGATGTGCTCGACCCAGTATTCGTCCACGACGCGGAGCATGATGACGCGCTCAAGCTCCCGCATGAGCGGGATGTTCGTGCCCGGCATAAGGCCGAGTTCGGCCTCTTTCTTCTCGTAGACTTCCACGGCCTTGTTGTAGAGAAGCTCCTCAAGCTCCTCGCGCGTGATGGAGCCGCCGCGCTCTTTGAGCTTCGGGATATCGGATTTTTTCAGGAAGAGGGACTCGAAGGGCTTGACGAGGTCGATGAGCGTCTCCTGGTCGGAGAGCTTTCCGTGCTCGTCGAACCCGATGGCGATGGTCTTTTCGATGACCTCCCGGATCATGGAGAAGATGGTGGGCTTGAGGTTTTCGCCGTCGAGCACCTGGCGGCGCTGCTCGTAGATAATCTTGCGCTGGGTGTTCATCACGTCGTCGTACTCGAGGACGTGCTTGCGGATCTGGAAGTTGCGGCTTTCAATGCTCTTTTGCGCCCGCTCGATGGCGCCGGAGAGCATTTTCTGGTCGATGGGCGTGTCCTCGTCGATTTTCAGCGTCTCCATCATGCCCATGATGCGCTCGGAGCCGAACAGGCGCATCAGGTCGTCCGTGAGGGCGATGTAAAACCGCGACTCGCCGGGGTCGCCCTGGCGGCCGGCGCGGCCGCGCAGCTGGTTGTCGATGCGGCGCGACTCGTGCCGCTCGGTGCCGATGATAAACAATCCCCCCGCCGCGCGCACTTTTTCCGCCTCGGCCTCCGTCACCTTCCGGTGCTTTTCAAGGCACTCCTGATAGAGCCTGCGGGCGGCGAGGACTTCCTCGTCCGTCGTGTCGGCGTAGCCGGTGGCGTGCATGATGACCTCGTCGCTGTATCCGGCTTTTTTCAGGTCGTTTTTCGCGAGGAATTCGGCGTTGCCGCCGAGGACGATGTCCGTTCCGCGGCCGGCCATGTTCGTGGCGATGGTGACGGCGCCGAACTTGCCCGCCTGCGCGACGATTTCCGCTTCCTTCTCGTGGTGCTTGGCGTTGAGGACGTTGTGGGGGATGCCGATTTTCTTCAGCATCGCCGAGAGCTTTTCGCTCTTTTCGATGGACACGGTGCCGACGAGGACGGGCTGCCCCTTCTCGTGGCACTTTTTGATCTGCTCGATGATGGCGCGGTACTTGCCGTTTTCGTTTTTGTAGACCACGTCGGGGTGGTCGACGCGGATCATGGGCTTGTTCGTGGGGACCTCGATGATGTCGAGGTTGTAGATGGCGTTAAACTCCGCCTCCTCCGTCTTGGCCGTGCCGGTCATGCCGGAGAGCTTATCGTAAAGGCGGAAGTAGTTTTGGAACGTGATGGTGGCGAGGGTGACGCTCTCGCTGGCGACCTTGACGTGCTCCTTGGCCTCGATGGCCTGGTGCAGCCCTTCGTTGTACCGGCGGCCGAACATGAGCCGGCCGGTAAACTCGTCGACGATGATGACCTGCCCGTCCTTCACGACGTAGTCGACGTCCCTCTGCATGACGCCGTGGGCCTTGAGCGCCTGGTTGATGTGGTGCAGGAGGGTGTTGTTTTCAAGGTCGGCGAGGTTTTCGATGCCGAAATACGCCTCCGCCTTGGCGATGCCCCGGGCGGTGAGCGTGGCGGTGCGGGCCTTTTCGTCGACGACGTAGTCGGCGTCGATGTCCTCGTCCTCCTGGGACTTTTCGTCGATGGAGGCGTACACGGCCTTCTTCAGGCGCGAGACGAACTCGTTGACCTTCACGTACAGCTCCGTCGACTCCGTGCTCTGGCCGGAGATAATCAGCGGCGTGCGCGCTTCGTCGATGAGGATGGAGTCGACCTCGTCGACGATGGCGAAATGGTGCCCGCGCTGGACCATGTCGCCCTTGTACAGCGCCATGTTGTCGCGCAGGTAATCGAAGCCGAACTCGTTGTTCGTGCCGTAGGTGATGTCAGCGGCGTACGACTCCCGCCGCTCGGCGGAGGTAAGCCCGTGGACGATGAGGCCGACCTTGAGGCCGAGGAACTCATAGACCTTCCCCATCCACTCGCTGTCGCGCCGGGCGAGGTAGTCGTTGACCGTGACGATGTGCACGCCTTTACCCTCGAGGGCGTTGAGGTACGCCGGCAGGACGGCGACGAGCGTCTTGCCTTCGCCCGTCTTCATCTCGGCGATGCGCCCCTGGTGGAGCACGACGCCGCCGATGAGCTGGACGTGATAGGGCCGCATGCCGAGGACGCGGTCGGCCGCCTCCCGGGCGCACGCGAACGCCTCCGGCAAAATGTCGTCGAGCGTTTCGCCGGCGGCAAGGCGCTTTTTAAACTCGTCGGTTTTGGCGCGCAGGGCTTCGTTTGAAAGCTTTTTGTACGGCTCCTCCAGCGCCTCGATTTTCGCGACAATGGCGGAGATGGCGCGGAGCTCGCGGTCGTTGTGCGTGCCGATAACCTTTGAAACCAGTTTCTTTAGCATTTTGAATGGCCTTTCGTTATGTGAAATTTCCCGCCCAAAACGGGCGCCGATATTGCTGTAATCTCGTTTAATCACTGCATTATAGCACAGGAATGTGAATAAAAAAAGAACATCTTGGCGTTTTGCGCGGCGAAGGGGGCTGTAAAGCGCCCGTTTTGGGTTCCTCCACCCGTTTAGACGTGAAAAAACCGGCTTTGAGCCGGTTTTTGACGGTTTTTATGAGGTCGTGTAAAACCGGTCGATGTGGATGACGGTTTTGACCGGGTCGGGGGACGTCTCCTCCAGCGCGCGGGTGATTTTTTCCTTGAGCGCGTCGGCCGGCACCGTGCACTCGGGCGGGGCGGCCACGTCGAAGTAATACGTCACGCCGTCGGACAGCTCGATGTGCACGTCGTGCACGGTCAGGCGCTCGTCCACGGATTTCACGCACTGCTGGATGCGCGCGCGCACCTTGCCGAGCTCGGCGTCGGTGCTCACGGGGTCGTGGTGCAGCAGAAGGTGGACGCCCTCCTGCCGGAGCACTTCGCGCTCGACGGCGTCGATGACCGCGTGGGCCTCCTGAGCGCTCAGCGCCCCGGAGATTTCGACATGGGCGCTGGCAAACCGCCGCACGGGGCCGTAGTCGTGGACGATGAGGTCGTGCATGCTGATGATTTCCGGGCGGCTTTTGATGGTCTCCGCCATGCGGCGCACAAGCTCGGGGTCCGGCGGCTCGCCGAGCAGGGGAGAGAGCGCGTCGCGCACCAGGCGGATACCGCTCCAGACGATAAACGCCCCGACGGCAAGGCCCAGCCAGCCGTCGATATTCACGCCGGCAAAGCGGGAGAGGGCCGCGCCGATCAGGACGGCGCCCGTCGCGACCACGTCGCTGACGCTGTCGGCGCTCGAGGCGCGCAGGGGCGCGGCGTTGTATTTTTGCGCAAGCCCCCTGTAAAAAAGCGCGAGGGCGGCTTTCAGCAGCATGGAGAGAAAAAGCGAAATGAGCCCCGCCGCCGTAAACGTGACGGGCGCGGGGTCAATGAGCCTCGCGATAGAATCCCGCCCCAGCTCGACGCCCACCACGACGACGAAGACGGCGACGGTCAGGGCGGCGATGTACTCGTACCGCCCGTGCCCGAAGGGGTGCTCGCGGTCGGCCCGCCGGGCGGCGAGCTTAAAGCCGAGAAGGGAGACGAGGGAGCTTGCGATGTCGGAGAGGTTGTTCATCGCGTCGGCCACGACGGAGACGCTCCCCGCCGCAAGGCCCACGAGGAGCTTTGCCGCGACGAGCACCGCGTTGCAGACAACGCCCACCCATCCGGCGCACGTCACGACGGCCGCGCGCGCGCCGGCGGAAGAGGGGTCTGTGTTTTTCATGAGGCGCTCGAGAAGCCGGTGCGGCATTCAGGAAAGGCTCCTTTCGGCGGAAATTCGCGCGTTAATGAGAGAGTATGCTGCCGGCGCGGCGTTTATTCGCCCTATCCAAACAGGAGCAGGCCGAGCTGGACAAGGCCGAACAGAACCGGCTGGTGGACGAGGTAGATAATAAACGACCTGCGGCCGACGGCGGGGAAAAACGGCATGGTAAACTCATAAAACCACGCCGGCAGGCGCCCTTCGACGACGTACGCCCCCGCCCACGTCCCCAGCAGGAACACGAACAGCCACGGGAAGAGCGGGAAGTAATCGGCGCTGTAAAACCCCTCCTGAACCCAGCCGAAAATCCACAGCCCCGCTCCTTTCACGGGGTATGAGACGGCAATCGCCGTGCCCACAATGAGGGCGATGTAGAGTATGGGCGCGATTTTTCTGGGTATTGCGTCCCACAGCCGGCGGGTCAGGCCGTAAAAGAGCATGCAGAAGCTCAGCAGGTGCAAAATGCCGAAGATGATGGGCGCGTCGATAAACGGCAGGTGCGTCACGGCGGTAATCAGAAGCGCCGCGGCAAGGACGCGCAGCCCGCGCTTGATGTTGCTGCGGGAAAAGCGGGAGGAAACGCCGGACAGGAAGATGAACAGCCCGGCAAAGATGTAGTGGAAAAAGTCGATGACGGGGTTGGTGAACAGCCACACGGGCGCGCCGGCGTACACGACGAGGTCGTAGGCGAAGTGGTGCATCACCATGAGGACGACGGCAAGGCCGCGCAGCGCGTCGATGAGGTCGACGCGGCGGCGGGGAGGAGTCGCCGGATTCATACGTTAAACCGGAAGAGGACGACGTCGCCGTCCTGCATGACGTAATCCTTGCCTTCCGAGCGCACGAGCCCGCGCTCGCGCGCCGCCGCCATGGAGCCGGCGTTTTTCAGGTCCTCGAACGAGACCACTTCGGCGCGGATAAAGCCCCGCTCAAAGTCGGAGTGGATTTTGCCGGCCGCCTGCGGCGCCTTCGTCCCTTTCTTGATGGTCCACGCGCGGCACTCGTCGGCCCCGGCGGTGAGGAAGGAGATGAGGCCGAGGAGGCTGTAGGAGCACTTGATGAGCCGGTCAAGGCCCGACTCGCGGATGCCGAGTTCCTCGAGGAAGAGCTGCCGCTCGTCTTCGTCAAGCTGCGCGATTTCCTGCTCCGTCTTGGCGCAAATCGGCAGGACCTGCGCCCCCTCCAGGGCGGCGCAGTCGCGGACGGCCTGATAGTACGGGTTTTTTTCATACCCCGCGGTAAAGCTCTGCTCGTCCATGTTCGCGGCGTAGATGACGGGTTTGAGCGTGAGCAGGTCGGAGGTGGCGATGACGGCCATTTCCTCCGGCGTGCACGCGAAGCTGCGCGCCGGCTTCGAGTCGTTGAGGTGGTCCCGCAGGCGCTCGAAGAGGGCGGCCTCCTGCTCGAATTTCCTGTCGCCCTTTGCGGCTTTTTTCGCCTTTTCGATGCGCCGCTCCACCATCTCAAGGTCGGCCATAATCAGCTCGATGTTGATGATGTCGATGTCCCGCAACGGGTCAGCGCCGCCTTCGACGTGGACGACGTCCGGGTCGTCGAAGCAGCGTACGACGTGGACGATGGCGTCCGTCATGCGGATGTTGCTGAGGAACTTGTTGCCCAGCCCTTCGCCGCGGGACGCGCCGCGCACGAGCCCAGCGATGTCGACAAATTCGATGACGGCGGGCGTCACCTTTTTCGGGTTGTACATGTCCCGCAGGAAAAGGAGGCGCTCGTCCGGCACGGCGACGACGCCGACGTTCGGGTCGATGGTGCAGAACGGGTAGTTGGCGCTTTCGGCGCCGGCGTTTGTGATGGCGTTAAACAGTGTGGACTTGCCGACGTTCGGCAGCCCCACGATACCGAGTTTCATGGCGTATGCTCTCCATTCCACCGCGCAAAGCGGTCTGTCGTTGTTTTATGCGCGCGCATAACGCGCCGCGGGGAGATGGCGCGTTTTCACTCTGCGCGCTGAATTCCCCGAAAATAAGCGTAATTTAATTTCATCATTATACGCTATTTTCTCCCCGCGGGCAATCGCTATTTGCGGGCGCGGCGCCCCGCCGCGCGCGGCCTTGTGAGGCTCATTGACGCGCCATGTGTGAAAAGCGGCGCGATATTTGGCGTGACGGGCGCATACCGCGTACGCAAAAACGCGGCCGCGCTCCGGCAAGATACCGGCGCGTGTTCGCATGCCCATGTGGCCGGGCGCTTGACGCATATAAAAAACGCGCCCGCGCTCCGGCGCGCGTGTTTGCCGCGCGCATGGCCGCGGCCATCTCCGGCGCGTGTTCATATCAGCGTTTCTCTGTGCGCGAAAAAACACGTGGCTACCTCAGGCAGCCGGCAGGCTCTTTCCGCGCCGCGAAAAACGGCGCGGCCGCCTCCGGCGGCTGCAAGCCCCGGCATTTGCCGCACAGGGCGCGCGGAAGGGCGCGCTTTGAAAAAAGAGGCAGCGCAAAGCGCTGCAAACGGCTTGACAGGCCGCGCCGTTTCATCTATAATAACTGAGCTTGCTGGTTTTCGAGCAGGACAGCGAAGATGGAGAAGTCGCGTAGCCTGGTCGAGCGCGCACGATTGGAAATCGTGTATACCCCAAAAGGGTATCGAGGGTTCGAATCCCTCCTTCTCCGCCAAGGACTTATTACACTTTTGTGTAATAAGTCCTTTTTCTTTTTGCGGAGTTTATGGAGCTCTGCACTGTTCGGTTTCCGGGAATGCCTATCGTACTTGTAACAAGCATCAAAGTGCTGACGGGGTCCGTTTTCCGTCTTCTCGCGCTCGCGCACACCGTTGTGATATTGTTTGCCGCGTCGGTCGACGATGGCGCTGGTTAAGACGGCCCGATGCTATTCTGCCGGCCTCTGCGGTCCTTTTTTTGCTGATGATTTTGTGACTTAATGCGAATTCGCTATGCCTGTATCAATAACTGTCATGCGCGTTGACTTTCGTATATTCGGATAATAAAATATTCAATGCACAATATTTATACATAATATTGTGCATATTTTCAAAAATAAACAATTTTTCTACTTATTATGTGCTGTGTCAGTTTTCTCATAACAATTGATAGTTGTACAGCAGAAAGGATAATGGACATGAAATACAAGAGAGTTCCCTACATGGCTCCCGGAGCCGAATATGAGTACGTCGGCACATCGAACAATCCGATTAATGTGCCGAAACTCGAGTACCCTATTTCGCCGCGCGAAAACTTTGATCGGATGGCCCGCCATGATAATCCCATGTGGGTTCCCAACGGGATTTGCGATTTCAACTTCTGCATGTGCGGCGATCTCTCCGGGCTGCCCGACTTGCGTTTCGACTTTACCGAACGCTGCGACTGGGTTGACCTGTTTGGCTGCGTCTGGGAATGGGTTCCCGAAGCCGGCGGTTCCATGTTAAAGCCCAACCAGAAGCCCGTTTTGGAAGATATTACAAATTGGGAAAAGGATATAAAGTGGCCGGATCTGGACGAAGAGCGGATCAAGGCCTGCTGTGAAAGCGTGAAGGCCCGGCCCTGGTATCATCCGGATAAGATGAACTACTATGACTTCGGCCAGGGCTGCACGGAGCGCCTTGTCTCCGTCATGGGCGGGTACTCGGAAGCCATGCTTGCTATGGCGATGGAGCCGGAAGCCTGTAAAGAATTCATGATGGAGCTGTCCCGCTTCAACTGCCGTATGTTTGATATCATTTCGAAGTATTACCCCACTGACATGATCATGTATCACGACGACTGGGGCACGGAGCGCGACACCTTCTTCGGCGAAAAGATGATGGAAAGCATCGTTTATGAGCCGACAGAACTTTTCATAAAGCACGTGCGTGAAGCCGGCACGAAGATTAATTTCCATTGCTGCGGCCGTGTGGAGCGTTTTATGCCGTACTTCGTCTCTCTTGGCGTCGAGTTTGTTCAGCTTCAGGTCAGGGCCAACGATATGAAGAAGTATAAAGCCCTTTACGGAGACAAACTCGGCTTCGATATGATCACCCGCGCCGCGGATGAAGAAACGGCGATTGCCTATGCGCGTGAAATTGTGGATGATTTCGGCGAAGGCGGCGGCCTCATCTCCACAATTTTCGGCGGCGACGAAAAGCTGCTCTGGCCGGCCATTATGGAACTCCACTGCTACAGCCGCGAATTCTACGAGAGCAAATAATTTGGGAGATCGGATAGGGAGGTGGCCCCGTGGAGCAAGGCGTCGTCCGTTTGGAAAACACCGCGGAGTATCCGTTCAACAATTCTGCGCGGACAGTCGCGCTGGCAAAGCGGCGCGCGGGGACGGACTATATTGTTCTGACAGAACTGCTGGCGTCAGACGGAGCGGTCGGAGATATCCGCGTTACAGGAAAAGCGGTCAATGGATTTCAGATTGCATTTACGGGCTCGGCCACCTATGCGGAGATCCGTTATGTGGTAATTGAGGGATGAGCATGAAAGTCCGATACAAAAATGCCGGAAGTTATCCCTCCTATTCCCTGGACGGGAGCGTGCTGACCATCGGTAAGCTGCGGTTGGATCTGGCTGAGTTGGCCCGGGACGAGCCGCAACATCTGACGGTCTCTGCTGACGAAGCGGGCAGGCTGATGCTCGGCGCCGGTTACCGCTATGTAGCGGAGCTGGATCTGCCGGCCAGGCGATATGCGATTGAAAAAATCGGCTATACAGACGATTTCGGTTATCCTGCGCTGCGCAAGGCAGAGCTGCCCTATCCGACGGAAGACGTAGTGCTGACCCTCTGGGCAGAGGAGGAGGGAACATGACGGCCGACTTTGACCAGGCGAAATTCGCGCTGGAAGCCGCCACGGGCGGTAAAAACACGCTCCTGATGGATGACACAGGAATGCCTTCCGTGATGGTGCGGATTCCGATGTTCCGCTGGAGCGAAGTGATCGAGGGCGGCGAAGACGCGCCCTGCTCCGCCTTTGTTGTGGGCGGTAAAGTGCTGGATTGTATTTACATCAGCAAATATCTGAATGTAATCATAAACGGACGGGCGTACTCCTTGCCCGGACGCGATCCCGCGCATACGGTCTCCATTGATGAAGCGCGCGCAGCGTGCGCCGCCAAGGGCCGCGGCTGGCATTTAATGACAAACGCGGAGTGGTGCGCCGTGGCGCATTGGTGCGTAAAAAACACGACGGTGCCTCACGGAAACAGCAATTTTGGACGCTATCATGCGCAAACGCATGAACACGGCGTGCTTGCAGTCCAGCGCCGCGGGGAAGGGCCGGAGGACGAGATGCGGACCCTGACCGGCAGCGGCCCGGATACCTGGAACCATGATTTTACAGCGGCGGGTATTGCGGATCTCAACGGGAATGTCTGGGATTATGTCGCCGGGCTGCGCGTTGTGGACGGGGAGATCCAGATCATCCCGGATAACGACAGCGCCATGAACGTGGACGAAAGCGAAACAAGCCCGCGGTGGCGCGCTATATTGCCGGACGGCACGCTGGTAAAGCCGGGAACGCCCGGGACGCTGAAGTATGACGGCGTCAGTCCCGGCCTTACCGAGCCGGATGACCGGAGAATCGACGGCGGATTCCGGCTCAACACAGAGGTGGTGTATCCGGTCTATACCGGACCGGAACCGGATACGAGCCACCGCGCATACGGAATGATGCGGTTTTTTGATATGCAGGCGGCCGAGGGCGTCAAAGTGCCGATGATTCTGCAGGAGTTAGGGCTGTTTCCGCGTCAGGACGGCTACCGGGACGAAGCGTACTTCTTCCTTCGCAATTACGGTATCCGCTATGCCGCCCGCGGCGGGTCATGGTTTGACAAAGCGGGCGGCGGTATATGGGATCTCTATTTGCGGGAAACAAGCGCGTTTAGGTATCCGGACATTGGGTTCCGCGCGGCGTACGCAGATTACTAATGCGAGAGAGGATCGGTAAAAAAACCTATGTTAAAGAGCTTGAATGAGCCCGGCCGGGAAATTCCGATCCGGGCGGAAACCGAAGTTCTCGTTGCCGGCGCCGGCATGGCGGGCGTCTCCGCGGCGCTTGCCGCGGCAAGGCACGGGAAAAAAGTGATGCTGGTGGAGCGTGAGTTTGCGCTCGGCGGCATGGCGACATTGGGCCTGATTACCATCTATCTTCCGCTGTGCGACGGCATGGGACACCAGCTGGTGTTCGGACAGGGCGAGGAACTGCTGCGATTGTCCATCAAGTACGGCTATGAAGGGAAATATCCCGCCGCATGGCTGGACGGCGGCAGCGAGGAGGAACGGAAGTCCCAGCGCTTCATGGTGCAGTTCAACCCGCAGTTGTTTGCCCTGACGCTGGAGGAGCTGCTGCTCTCCGCCGGCGTTGATATCCTTTACGGCACGGTGGTTACGGATACCGTGGTGGAGGACGGCTTTATCAAGGCTGTGGTGGTGGAGAACAAATCCGGCCGCACGGCCATCGCCGTGGAGTCTGTGATTGACTGTACCGGCGACGCGGATATCTGCCATTATTCCGGCGCCCCTACCGTGCTGAATGAGACCGGAAACGGTCTTGCCAGCTGGTATTACTATTACGACGGCAGCGAGGTCAGGCTGAAGATGTTCGGCCTCGCGGACGTTGTGCCCGACAGGAAGGACAGTGCCGACGCGAATGGCAACAGTCCCTTTACCGCGGAAAAGACGGCCTGCCTGGATCAGTCCTTCCGCTTTTCCGGCGTGGATGGCTATGAGCTCAGCCGCGCCGTACTGACCGCGCACCGGAAGATGTTTGACGACATTCTGGCGCAAAAAGAGACAAACCCCGCGTTCGTGCCGGTTACCATGAGTACAATCCCGTTAGTGCGGATGTCACGCCGCATTGCAGGGCTGTATACCATGGAGGAGTCGGATGACCATGTCCGGCTGCCCGACAGCGTCGGCATGACCGGCGACTGGTGTAAGCGCGGACCGGCATACGAGATTCCGTTCGGCGCGCTGCACTGCGCGGAGGTGCGCAACCTGCTGGCGGCAGGCCGGGCAATTTCCACCTCTCTCGCCATGTGGAATGTGACGCGCGTGATTCCGCCCTGTGTGGTTTCCGGGCAGGCGGCAGGCACCGCAGCTGCCCTGGGTAACGATTTTATGCAGACGGACATTGCCAGGCTCCAGCGCGTGCTGGAAGCTGACGGTGTCAAGCTGCATTTATGAGGGGATGAGCCATGCGGTGAAGTTTGAACAATACGAATTGATTCAGATCAGCGAGACGAGCTGGCGCATAGAGACGGACATCGTCCGCGCATTTCTGTTCATCGGGACCGAGCGTGCCCTGCTGGTCGACACGACCAATTATCCGTATCGATTGGATGCGGCAGTAAGGAGCTTGACGGACAAGCCCGTGATGCTGGTAAACACCCACGCAGATGAGGATCACATCAGCGCCAACCATTGTTTCCGGGAGGCGCGGATGCACCCGGCAGAGTACGCTTACTACGCGCAGAAGCGAAAGGAGGGCTATGCCGAGCCGAAACCGCTGCAGGACGGCGAGATCATCGAGCTGGGCGGACAGCGGTTTGAGGTCATCCTTATCCCGGGACATACGCCTGGCTCCATAGCCCTGCTGGATCGGGAAAACGGGATCCTGGTGAGCGGCGACAGCATTTCCGACAGGCCGGTGTTTATATTCGGGGAAATGCGGAATCTGGATGCGCTGAAGGTAAGCCTGGCTCGGCTGCAAGCGCGGCAGGAAGAATTCCGATGGGTCTATCCGTCTCACGGTACATTTCCGCTGGAGAAAGAACAGATTGCACGTGAACTATCCTGTGCCGAAAAGCTGCAGCGCGGCGAAATCGTGCCGCAGGAGCCGCCGTTCCCCATGCCGGCAAAAATGTTCTGCGCAGACGGCGCCGGATTCTACTGCTCTATGTCATGAGTTGGGGTTGAGGAAGAGAAGAATGGATCCGGCAAGTAGGGAAAGATGCTTGCGGGATTTCCTGACTCAAACCCCAACATTTATTTTTGTTTTATGTTTCGTGAGACACAGCGGCTGATTCACAAGGCACTCAAAATTAAAAATAAAAGGAATGGGTTTTATGGCACAGTATAAGGAGTATGGCTTTGAAGGCAGAACGGCAATTGTGACAGGCGCGGGCACAGGCATCGGCAAAGCGACGGCCATCGAACTGGCCAAGGGCGGCGCCAAGGTGGCGCTGTTTGGCCGCAGAGCAGAAAAGCTGGAGAGCGTCAGGCAGATCTGCCTGCAGTACACACCGGATGTCCTTGCAATCTCCGCAGACGTCAGCCGGCCGGAATCTGTCAAGTCCGCAGTCGATCAGGTGCTGGCGGCTTACGGTAAAATCGACATTTTGGTAAACAATGCCGGTATCGAATCCAGGCTGAAGCCGGGCGAGACATTTTTCGGCGACCTGTTTGACAAGCAGGACGAAGAAACCTACCTGAACTTTTTTAAGGTCCACGCCTGGGGTCACTACCTGATGAACCTTGCCGTCATTCCCAGCATGCAGGAGAACCACTTCGGCCGCGTTGTCAACGTGACCTCCGTAACCGGCATCCACGGCAATTACAGCACGCCCGGCTACACCTCTTCCAAAGCGGCGGCCATCTGCCAGACCAAGGCCTTTGCCTTAAAGTACGGAAAGTACAATATCACGTTCAACGCGGTTGCTCCCGGCATGGTGGATACGCCGATGAAGATTGACGCGACTCCTGAGGAATTCGCGTTTGTTGCGAAGAAAACGCCGTTGGGCAGAGTGGCGGATCCGATTGATATTGCGCGCTGCATTCTTTTCTTTGCGCAGGAGAATCTGTTCGTCACCGGTCAGTGCCTGGTCTGCGACGGCGGCAGCGATCTTGGATACTAAAATCTGCAAGATAAAACTTTGAGAAAGGATTTAAAGTAAAATGAGATGTAAAGCAGCAGTACTGCCCCGCATGGGCGACTTTCGCAATATCGTCGTGGAGGAAGTTGAAGTCGACGAGCCGAAGGATGACGAAGTACAGATTCACGTTATGACCTGTACAATCTGCCACAGCGATATCTATGCGCTGACCGGCGAACACGGCGAGTATGAAGGCCCCGGCATGGCCGGCCACGAGATTGCCGGCGTTGTCACCAAGTGCGGTTCTAAAGTGACCTATGTGAAGCCGGGTGACCGCGTGCTCGTCACGGAGGTCCGTCAGGGCTGCGGCCAGTGTATCCCCTGCATGAAGGGGCACCCGTGGGGGTGCACGGCGCATCCTTCCCCCAGCGTACTGTTCCGCATCCCCGGCTGCCACACCCGGCTCAATGGGGAGCGCTGCATCCAGACCTGCTCCGGCACAAGCGGCTTTGCAGAGTACTGCAATGCCCACGAGTCCATGCTTTGCAAGCTGGATGACGATATCCCCTTCGAGGTCGGTTCCGCGCTGGCCTGCGGCTTTATGTCCGGCTTCGGCGCGGTGCTGAACCGCTGCCAGGTGAAGCCCGGCGAGTCCTTCGCGGTCATAGGCTGCGGCGGCGTCGGCCTGTCTGCCATTATGGGAGCCAAGCATGCCGGCGCATGCCCCATCATCGGAATTGATACGATGCCCGGGAAGCTGGAAGCCGCAAAGAAATTCGGCGCAACGCATGTGCTCAATCCCAAGGAGTGCAATGTGGTCGAAGAAGTCTGGAAGATCACCGGGTACGGCGCAGACCACACCCTCGTTGCCACGGCGGGCAAGGGCCTCAAGCGCCTGATGCTCGACTGCACCGCCGACTGGGGGAAGATGGTGGTCGTCGGCCACGGCCATCGGAGAGACGAGGTCTGCCACGAGCTGAACTATTTTGATTTCCTGAAGGGCAAGAGACTGACCGGCTGCGTCATGGGCGGCGTTACGCTGCGCCGCGATATTCCCAAGTACATGGAAATGTACCGCCACGGCCAGATCGATATTGACAGCCTTCTGACGAACCGCTTTGATCTGGACCATATCAAGGAAGCGCTGGAGGATTCCTGCAACGGCACCACCCTGAAGAACGTTGTTTATATCGGCTGCCCGATTCCCAAGGATCTGGCGAGCAGGCCGTAATCAAGTGAGATAGGATTGGTAGAGTATGACGACTGTGAAACTCACCGACGAGGAAAAGCGGATGCTCAACGGCGAGGCCGGAAAGGTCGCGCAAATCTGCATGGAAGCCCTTGTGGAGATGGCGGAAATTGCCGGCGCAGAAAACCTTGTCGATTTGGACGGCACCGGGGACATGCATACCCCCGGGCTGGAAATTACGCCGTATCATAAGATTACCATTGAAGATCTGCGCGAACTGGTCGCCGCGGGCGGACGCTTTAAGATACCTACTTTTGCGAACAAGTCTCCGTTTCCGGAGCAGCCGCCGATAGACGGCTGGGAGCAGTGCAATATCTGCGCATACCGTCAGCCTGAAAACCGCCACGACGATCCTGAATTTCACAAGAAGGCATTGCATGAGGAAGAATTTGAGCTTCTGAAAAAAATGGGTATGCTCACGTCGCAATCCTGCGCCAACTACCTGACCATGACCTACTGGCCCACCATCGGCCAGCACTGCTCGTGGTTTGAGAGCTCCCAGATTCCGTATTGCAACGCCATCCTCGGCGCGCGCACCAACTTCGACGGCTGCTTTGCCACCTGCTTCCTCGGCAAAGCCCCGAATTACGGCATGCACATTACGGAAAACCGCTATGGCAGGATCCTGGTCAAAACGGACCGCCTGATCCAAACGGACTTGGAATGGGATGTGTTCGGATATGCTGTCGGCTGCGAGGTGCGCTGCAGCGTCCCCGTATTGACCGGAACGGCAAAGCCCAACACGACCCAGTTGCAAAAGTTCAATTCCGCCATCCACACCGGCGGCGCCGTCCAGATGTACCACATCCCCGGCACCACGCCGGAGGCTCCCACGCTGGAGTTTGCCTTCGGCGGGAGGAAGCCGGAGCGTGAAGTGCTCATCGGAGAGCGCGAGCTGCGCGCGGCATATGAGTATTTGAACTACCACACCAGCGACGTTGTGGATATGGTTTACCTCGGCTGCCCGCATCTGAATATAGTGGATCTGATGAGGCTGGCCCGCAAGCTGGAAGGCAAGAAGGTCAAAGTGCCTTTGTGGATTATGACAGCCCCCTGGCTGTACAATGCCGCCAAGGAACAGGGCTATGTGAAGATCTTCGCCGACGCCGGCGCGACGCTGCTTTCCGGCGCCTGTCTGGCCGCTATGGGCGCTGTTCCCGAGGGGGTAAGGTGCATCGCTGTAGATTCCGCAAAGCAGGCCAACTATATCACCGGTTGTTATCCCGAACCGGACAAGATGCTGGAAGTCTGCTACGGAACCACGGATGAGTGCATTGATGCGGCGCTGACCGGTCATTGGCGCGGCGAGTGGAGGTAAGCTGTATGGAAAAGAAGATCCGGATTTACGGGCGTACGGAGTATCCCGGAAAAGTGACTGCCGAGGCCCTTGTTTCCCCGATGCCGCTGCAGGGCTTTACGAATGTCGATCCCGCCAGGGGCTGCACGACGGAGCGCAACCATCCGCTGTTCGGCATATCCTACGAAGGAAAGGTTTTAGTGTTCCCGTCCCCGCGCGGCTCCGGCGGTTTCCTGAAGTACGGCAAGGGACGCAAGCCCGCCGCCTTTATCCACACCGTTGCCAGCCCTCTTAATGTCCTGTGCTGTCTGTATGCCCATGTGCCGTCCATGACGGACTTTGAGAAGGACCCGCTGGATTACATCGAGACCGGCGACATTGTGTTTGTCAACGCGGACGAAGGATACATCGAAATCACAAAAAAAGGCTGACGCAGTTCCAGAATAAATAAATTAACCGCAGATTCTGCCGGAAGCTCCCGGCGAGAATCTGCGGTTTTTTATATGTCTGCATGCATGCTTGCTAACGTTGGACACATAAGAATAACAAACCGCCGCACATCCTGCGATATGCGGCGGTTTGTCTGGGACTTGTCCAATTAATGAAGCTTCAGAGATTTCTGCCGCGAACGCTCCCGAGAGTAGTCAAGCAGAAGAGCCGCAATCAACAGAATACCTTTTGAAATGATCTGGTAGTAAGAGGAGAGTCCTGCGACAACCAGGCCATTCTGGAAAGTCGCAATCAACAATGAGGCAATCGCAACACCTGACATTTTTCCACTGCCACCGGTGAAGGCGATACCGCCTAAAACAGCAACCGTTATGGCATCCATCTCCGCGTCGCCCATAGTGGTTGTGGAGCCCTGGTGCATGCGTGCGGCTATCACGATGCCGGTGAGGCAGGAAATGATGCCGCCGTTAATGAAAAGAATGGTGGTCAGTTTCTTTGCGTTGATGCCGGCAAGACGCGCAGCGTTGCGGTTGCTTCCCACCATATAAATCCGCCGGCCAAAGCCTGTATAAGACAGGATAATTCCGTAGATGACAAAGAAGACGATCATGATAAGGAACGGCAGCGGAATGATGCCGAAAACCATGTGGGAACCAAGCTTGAAAAAGCTCTTGTTTCCGATAGCAATATTCTGCGCCTGGGTGATAATGAGCCCGAGTCCGCCGAAGATGGTGCTGATCGCCAGGGTTGAGATAAAGGACGTAAAGTGCATGACATTGACAAGAAATGCGTTGATAAGTCCGGTTACGACGCCGAATATAAGTACAATCAGAAGAGCGGGGACCCAGGGCATCCCTGTGCGCAATATCATAGCGATCAAAATGGAGGCAATCATCCCCGTGTTGCCCGCGGAAAGATCAATCTCGCCGGCAATCATCAGGCAACCAATGCCGATGGCAAGCAACCCCATGGCGAATGCCGAGTTCATAATGCCCTTGATATTGTTCATGGAGAGGAAGTTGGGGTTAATCGCCCAGAACACGTAGAAGACCACAATCAAAAACAGGAACAGAATAAATTCCTTTTTCTCGGTCACACGCTTGAAGCGGCGCTGTGTTTCCTTGCTCAGCTTCGGCAGGAGGAAAAGGACAATGCCGAGGAGCAGCGCAACAATACCAAAGACAATGAAACTGATAGCAAGGCGCTGTGCCAGATTTGCAATCGCGCCGACCAGGATCCCGGCAAGTCCCAAGATAACAAGAACAGGCTTAATGATTTTCACAGCTTTACCCCTTCCACTTCTTTCATTGCGAGCGCGAGCACTTTCTCTTCAGTGGCTTCCTCACGAGTGAGTTCGCCGGTGATGTGTCCGTCATGTATCACAATGATTCGGTCGCTGATATTCAGCACCTCAGTCAGCTCCGAAGAAATAAAGATGATGCCTATTCCTTGCCGCGCATACTCCATAATGATATGATAGACCTCCGCCTTGGAACCCACATCGATGCCTTTAGTCGGCTCGTCGAGAATCAGCAGCTTGGTGTCCATCTTTGAGGATGTCCAACGACCGAGAATAATCTTCTGCTGGTTTCCGCCGGAAAGCTCGCCGGCTTTCTTTTCAATGGATGGCGTGCGGATGGAATAACGCTTTACTGCCTGTTCCGCCAGTTCAGCCTCCTGACGTCTGTCAATAAACCATCCCTTCAAAAGCTTGGAGAGCACGGGAATAGAAATATTGGTTCGGATAGATTGTCCAAGCAGCAATCCCTGTTCTTTTCGGTCCTCGGGGCAAAGCGCGATACCGCTCGCAATGGCATCCACGGGCGACTTAAAATGAACTTCTTTTCCGTCGAAGATGATTTTGCCGGACTTAATCGGGTCCGCGCCGAAAATTGCGCGAGCGATCTCGGTCCGCCCCGCTCCCACCAGGCCGGCAAGGCCAAGGATTTCGCCGCGGCGCAAATCAAAGCTGATGCCGTGGATTGCGTCATTTTCAAGGTTGCGGACGCTGAGAAGCACGTCGCCCAGCTTGTCGTTTCTCACCAGATTTGAGTAAGTGTCTCCGATATCACGCCCGACCATCGCCTTAACAAGCTCCTGCTCGGTCGTTTCCGACGTTTTAAATGTGGTGACAAGCTGGCCGTCCTTGAGAACGACAATATCGTCGGTGATCTGAAAGATTTCTCCCATGCGGTGAGACACATAGAGGACAATCTTGCCGCGTTCCTTCAGCTTTCTGATGAGATTGAAAAGGACATTGATTTCCTTGTCCGTCAGCGGCGCGGTCGGCTCGTCAAAAGCGATGATATCGGAGTCGCGCCGGTAAGCCTTCATAATCTCCACCATCTGCTGGTGAGCCACGGAAAGGTGCCCCACGATGTCCTCCGGATGGAAGGGCATTTCAAATTCGTCAATCAGCTCCTGTGTTTTTTTCCGAAGCACCGAACGCTGAACAAATCCAAACTTGTTTTCATGGAGATCGTCGAGGAAGATGTTCTCCATAACGCTCAGCATATTCATCAGCTGACGTTCCTGGTAGATGACGCTGATACCGGCTCGGATGGATTGATATGGAGATGAAAAATGCTGTTCCTTCCCGTTTAAACGCACACACCCCTCGTCGGGCTGGATGTCTCCGCTGAGGATTTTCAGCAGAGTGCTCTTTCCGGCGCCGTTTTCGCCCATCAATGCGCAGACTCTCCCACCCCGGACAGAGAATGACACATTGCTCAGCGCTTTTACGCCGGGGAATTCCTTGCTGATATTTACGAATTCCAAGAGCTTTTCTGTTCCTTGATTTTGGAGCGAAAGATTATCCGTCATACCTATTCCTCCACCCGGGTCAGTTTGAGTCTTCGCGGTTTTCCGATCTTGCCGCCTCCGGCCCTCCTGTTGGCAAGATAGTCCGCCGACAAAGCGAGCAGCAGAAGCAGACCGGATGCCACATTGATCCAGTATGGGGAGAGCCCCATGATAAGCAGGCCGTTATTGAAACCGCTGATGATAAGAAGGCCGAGGAAGCATCCGAAGATACTGCCGGAGCCTCCGCCAAAGGTAACGCCGCCGAGAACCGCCGCCGTGATGGCGGGGAACGCATAGGAGTTTGTTCCATCCAGATTGCCGGATAACAGCCGCGCCGCATAGAGCATACCGCCGATGGCGCCCAGCATGCCGCTGTTTGCAAATAAGATGTAGGAAACCTTTTTGGGCTTCAGACCAGCAAGCCTGGAGGCCTCCCGGTTGGCTCCGCAGATGTAAATGCTGTTGCCGAACTTCGTCTTGGCGAGTATAATGCCGTAGATTACCATCGCGATGATGGAAAAGAAGATGGCAACGGGAAAGATGCTGGCAATTTTTTTCGTTCCAATCCATACAATCGCCGGATTCTTAATTCCGACTGCTTTGCCATTACAGACGATATAGCTGAACCCTTTCGCGACAAAGGAACCTACCGCAAGCGTCGCAATAAAGCTCTGGAATTTGAATTTGTTGACAAGCAGCCCGTTGAGGAGCCCAAAGCAAATGCCGAAAATCAGGCAAATCACAACAACGACAAACCAGGGAAGCGCTGTGTTGGCCAAAAGGCTTGCCATCAAAGCCCCGCTGGCCGTGCCGATATAGCCCGGCGAGAGGTCCAGTTCGCCCATGAGAATCAGCAGGGCCTCTGCAATGACGAAAAATGCTGTGATGGTCATGGAGTTGGCGATGCTTGTGAGATTGCGGATACTGAGAAATGAGTGATTGGGAGAAAAAATCCAAAAGAACAGCGTCATTATCGCCAACAGGATAATCAACGTTGAGTTCTTGGATCTAAAGAACTTTTTGAGTTTCTCGTTATTATTCATCCAGTTATGCCTCCAAACTGATGAGCGTAAAAAAGTACGATAATCGCACAGCGGTCAGGCAGAAAAGCATTGCCTGACCGCCATTGTGCGCTATCAGTCTGTTGTGCTAAACCGATTTCAACCTACAGAAGACAGACCGCTCTTTTCACGAATAGAAGTGAAGAAATCTTTATAGGTGTGAATGTCGATCATGGCACCGATGGGGTTGAAGCTGGTGCAAATATCGCCTTCGGCACGATCCTTCGCCCAAAGGGTTTCGGGGGTGGAAGTACCGTCAAGCAGAGAAATGAGTCCGCACACGGCGGGGACGGCATACACAAGGGCGGGAACAGCGTAGCTTGCGACCCAGCATCCTTCATAACCGCTATCCCACTCACGGGGGAGAATATCGCCGCTGATGTCAACGATCATGACACGGTCTTCCATACCCAGGGCCTCAACGGCGCGGGCGGCGCCCTGTGCGTACTGCTCCAGGCAGCAGGGGATGAACCAGTACCCGACTTCCGGGTGAGCGGAAAGAGTCGCTGTGGTCAGGTCGTAGCCGGTCTGCTCGTTCAAACCGCCGGAGACACCGTCGGCATCAAACATCAGGTGAGCGTTGCCAGGAAGGAGTTCGAGGAACTTTGACTTAGCGCCTTCGTAACGGTCATTAAAGTCGGTATTGGGCGAGTAGTTGAAGTTCAGCATACCGATCTTAGACTCGTCAATTTCTCCCCAGTAGGTCTTATAGTTGTCGTACATCCACTGAACGATCGTTTGGCCGGCTTGTACGCCCTCCAGAGCAACAACGGGAACAAGTTCGCTGCCGTTTTCATCGCGGACGGAGTTTAAGTAAGCTATGTAGGGAAGGCCTGTCTCATCCAGGACCTGGACGATACGCTCCTTGGCAGTTGCGTCAATGACGATGATGAAACCGTCCACGCCCTGATCGGCAAACAGCTGGATATTCTGAATCAGCGCATCGATATCGCTGTTGGCGTTGTATGAGGTTGTCTTGAAGTTCAGAATCGGCTCCAGCTCTACGAGGTTGTCATAGGTCTGCTGCATCAAAGACATGGGACGCATGTAGGAAAAGACGATATTATACGTTTTGCGGGAGAAGGGATCTACGCCAGTGGTAAAGAATCCGACTTCGTTGTAGTTGTCCGAAGGATCGCCCGCCGGGGTTTCCGGGACATTGCTCTGTTTCGGAGTCTCTTTAGGGGTTTGCACCGCAGGTGTTGTTTCACCATTCGGCTTTCCTGAAGGTGTGGAGCTGCCGCAAGCCACGAGGCCAAACAGCATCGCAACTGCAAGAAGAAGCGAGATAATTTTTTTCATTGTGTCCTCCCATATTTCTGTTTTTTGGTGAATCTATATGAAAATGTCCTGGCTCACCTCAAGACATTTATAACATGGTTCAAGAAGTGAGTCAATTTACGTAATATTTTGTTAAAAATTGCCTAACAATTTCATGGAATTTTGCGGCAAAAACCAAGCCGCTGAAGGCAATTTTTAAGCAATGGCCTTTTTCGGAGAAACTTAAAACATCTGCTCGTTTCTCCGAATCAGGTCGTCCTGAAGCTCCTTGTAAAGCTCGACGAAATAGGCGGAGAATCCGGCTATGCGGATGACCAAATCCTTATAATCTTCCGGATGCGCCTGCGCCTTGCGCAACGTCTCGCTGCTGACAACGTTGAACTGCACATGCATTCCCTTCAACTTGAAGAAGGTTTGGATTAATTCCTGAAGCTTTTGATAGCCGTTTTCCCCTTCAAGCACTTTGGGATGGAATTTCAGGTTGATCAGGGTCCCGTTTTGGAACTTTTGAGTCTCAAGCTTGCTGGCAGATTTCAAGATGGCAGCGGGGCCGCATCTGTCCATCCCCTGCCTCGGGGAGATACCGTCTGCCAGGGGCTCTTCGGCAAAGCGGCCGTCCGGAGTCGCCCAAGTCATGTGGCCCATCAGGATATGGGCGGATACGGGATAGAGGCCTGCCTTGAAATAGCCGCGGGGAGATCTTGTTTTGTTAATCTGATCGGCATACAGATTTCCAAGCATTGTCGCATACTGATCGACGTAATCGTCATCATTTCCGTAATGCAGCTTGGGATTGTTCATAATTTCCTGGCGCAGCGGCTCATAGCCTTCCCAGTTGGCCATCAGCGCGTCGTAAAGCTCTTTTGCCGAACAGCGCTTTTCGTCAAACACCATGTACTTGATGGCCGCCAGGCTGTCAGCCACGTTTGCGATGCCAATGCCGGAAACGCCGGTGCCGTTGTATTTTGCGCCGCCCCATATAACGTCGAGGCCGCTCTCCATACAGCCTTCCATCGTTGCGGAGGCTAAGGGAATGGGATGGATCTCCTGCGCGGCGATTTCATAGACGTTGGTCATGGTGGTATGCCAATCCAGGAAGTATGCCAGCTGCTTCTTAAAAGCGTCCAGGACTTCGTCAAAGGACTTCATCTCATAGAGATAACCGGTCGGAAGCCCCGCCTGTTTTCCGGTCAGCGGATTGATACCGTTGTTGATTGCCAGCACAAGGCATCCGGCAAAGTTAAAATATGATTCCTTGCCAGATCCGCCGCAGGCAGACCACTCTTTGCCGGTGACGGCCGGCTCAACACATCCGATGATGCAGTAATCATAAGCGTCTTCGGGAGCAACGCCGCGGTCAATCAGCGACGGGATAATGACGTCGTCGTTTTCAAACACCGGGATGCCGCCGACAATGCTTGAGGTATACAGGCAGGCTTCCCACAGCTCGCGCGGCGTGTTCTTGTGAATCCTCACAGAAAGCGGGGGATCACGGAGCATCAGGCGTACAATGGTTTGGAGCATCATGTAGGATACAGGATTTGTTGCATCCTTGCCGTCGGGCGTCTGGCCCCCCAGCGTCATGTGCTGGTTGTGGCTGTAGCCGCCCATATTTCTGGCGCTCTGTACCGACCATAGACGGCTGTAGTTGTTGAGCTTGAGGAAGAAGCAATCCATGATCTCCTGCGCGCGATCCATGGTGATGGTGCCCTCTTCCAGATCCTTCTTCAGGTAGGGCCAGAGATACTGGTCGACGCGTCCGAGCGTCATAGCGTGGTTTTCGCCGTGGATGGTCAGCAGCACATGATAGAGATACATGGCCTGTACAGCTTCCCAGTAATTACGGGCGGGGTTTTCCAGAATCCAATCCAGGGATTCTGCCATTTGCAGCAGTTCCTGCTTTCTGGTTTCGTCCTGCTCGGTTTCAGCCAGCTCGCGGCATTTTTTTGCATAACGCTTCGGGAAGGCAATGCAGACGTCGCAGCAGATGGAAATGGCGCGGTAAAAATTATATTTACGCGCGTCGTCGCCCTGGAATTTCCCCTCCATGGCAGCCATTCTCGCCTGTGCTTCCTGCTTGATGGCCGCAAACCCCTTGCTGATTGCCTTGCGGTAGTCCGCGCAGAAATGGCCGGTGGGGTCGTTGGCCATATTCTTCCCTTGATAAAGGAGCACTCCGCTGCCGTAGGTTTTTTGTAACCCGTCGGGGGCCATCGCGTGCACGCGGGCAGAGACGGAACGCGGTTTCCAATAATCCTTTAAGCTCATGATATACTGCGCGTCCTCATCGCTGATGCTATGCCCTTCCAGATCCGGGCCGCGCTTCTGGAACGTCCCGTCTTTCAGCTCTTCCCAAATCCAGTCTGCGCCGCATTCCAGCCACAGCGTGCAGGAGCGGTCTGCCGGGGCGAAATTGCCGACGATCAGCTCGTCGGGATTGACCAAAATGGTCATATTATCGCAGATATGCTTCAGAGCTTTCGCGCGTTTGACAACCGGCGTATCTGCTTCAAACATTTGGTATGCCTCTGTCAGCAAACGCGGAAGCTCGGCACACAGGACGGGTCTGCTCTGCCAGTTGTTCGCGCTCCGAAACTTGTCACGAAGACGTTGAACGCGAGGCGTTACTGGCGCGAGTTTCATCATTATTGCATTCTCCTTTCTATTTGGAATTGGCAGATATCAATGGATGACCGCGTGGAGGCCAAGCTTTTGCAACTCTTTGACACGGCGCTTCACTGTTTTTTCGTCCATCGGAGGCACTGTGTCCGGCATGGGGCATTTTCGATTTAACCGGTCGTATTTAACGTCGCCGAATCGGTGGTATGGCAGCAGCTGAACGGTCTCAACGGATTTCCCAAGAGACAGACAGAATTGAGAAAATGCCTGGAAGTTCTCGTCAGAGTCGTTAAATCCCGGTATCATCGGCATTCTAATCTGGAAACGCGCCCCCGCTTCGGCCAATGCTTTTGCATTATGCAGGATGATTTCGTTGGGGACGCCGATGACCTCACGGTGTTTTTCCGAGTCCATGTGCTTTAAGTCATAGAGGAAAATATCCACGTACGGGGCAATTTCAAGAATGCGCTCGGTGGGGGCATACCCTGTGGTATCCAGCGCGACATGAATGCCCTCCGCTTTCAACCGCTTCACCAGGGCAAGCGTAAACGGGAACTGAGAGAGCGGCTCTCCGCCGGAGATTGTTACGCCGCCGGAACCGGAATTGTCATAAAAGGGAATATCTTTTTTGATGCGTGCAACGATCTCATCAATCGTGTAGTACTTGCCGACAATCGACAGGGCGCCCGGGTAGCAGCGCTTTGTACACGGCCAGCCTTCGCAGCGCGCGCAGATGTCAAAATTGACTGCAATGTGCTGGATGTGCTCCTGCTTTATCTCGGACCATTCAAGCGTTCCGAGAGAAATCGCGCCGCTGGGGCAATCCTTCAAGCACAGTCCGCATTTTTCTGTGCCGATGCATTTCATATCCATGAACGAAGGTTCCTGCTGAAAACGCTGCGATTCGGGGCTGTGACACCACGGGCAGGAAAGCGGGCACCCTTTCAGGAACACCGTCGTCCGGATCCCCGGCCCGTCATGTACGGAAAAACCCTGAATATCATAAATTAAGCCTTTAAGCTCGTTTGTTTCCATGAAAGAACCTCCTTTGTTCACCTACAAATATAGTGCATTTTGAACATTTGTACAGAAAACAATTGTTATGATTCAATGCAAATTTACTTGACCTTATGTTTGTCTGTTCAGAAAACCTGGTCATTTACGACAAAGCGCGCATTTTCATGAGGACACAGAAAAGCCATTGGGCTCCCGTAAAACGAATGGCGGCAGGGCCATTCAAGGAAGGAGTTGAAACCCAATGGCTTTCGGTTGCCGGGGCGTATTTGAACAACAATCTATCGGGCTCTGCTGCTCAGCGCAGCTTAATTCTCTGCTTTAAGACTTTAAGACACTATCCTGACATGGCCGAGAACCTGCCGCGGGTTCTCGCGCCTTGTTTTTTGAATAATGCTATGCTAAAATTTTATAATAATGTAAAATTTGCTCCTATGTGAGCGAAGACAAAGGAGGTGCCACAGAACAGTGACCAGCTCGCAAATCAAATGTTTTCTTGTGGCGGCGAAATACTTGAATTGTACAAAGGCGGCGAAGGAAGTTTTCCTTTCTCAACCCGGCCTGAGCCGGCAAATCACCACGCTGGAAAACGAGCTTGGCGTTCCTTTATTTGAGCGTCGTCCGAATTCAGTTGCCCTCACGCCGGCAGGCGAGCTTTGCGTCCAATATTTTACCAAGTGGAGAAATGACCTCATTCAGCTGAGGACGGATCTGGATCAGCTCAGCAGCAATCAAAAGAAGCTGCTGATCATCGGCGTGCTGGAGGACCAGATGGTCGGCAAGTGCTATGAAGATGTGTTTTCATGGTTTCGGATAAATCGACCGGATGTCGAGATTCGCCTGTCCTATTATCCCGCCTCGCAAATGGCTGCTGCGCTTACCAACCACGATATTGACCTTGCCGTAGTTCCGGAACGCGAAGTTGAAAATGTGCAGAACATAGCCTATAAACGTTCCCGGAAAGACCGCTGCCGTCTGGTGGTTCCCGCTTCACATCCAAAGGCAAATAGTGAAAATCCATCCCTGCTTGATTTTCAGGATCTGGCGTTCTTGATGTTGGAGAACGACGACTCAGAGGCGGTTTCCCTGCAGCACAAGATGATTTTGCGAATCGAAAATTATAACCCTCCCGCGGTCTACTCTGTACCGTCATTCGGAACGCTTTCCATGCTGCTGCAAAGCGGCGCAGGCATCTCCGTGCTGAGCAAATGGCATTATCTTAGCAATGCGCCATTTCTCAAGTTTCTGGAAGTGCCGGAAATCGGGTACCGTTTGGAAGCGGTAGCCTGGCGTAAGGGTGAAACCAATTCCATTGTTCGTGAATTTGTGGACAAAGTCGTTTTCCTTGATGAATCTAAAACGAAAGCGCAGTCTTGAACAAAGCCCAAAGACCGTTGCCGCAATAAACTTTTTTGCAGATTGATCATTGCTTGCGGCAAATAATTTCCTTTATTATCTTAAATGCTTTCATCAGATAATGGCCCGCCGGCTTATTTACTCTCCATAGCGCCTATAGGAGAAAATGTGCCCGTTGCCGGCACAATTAACACTTAAAGGAGCATGAATTCATGAACGAAGAAAAATATCAGGAACGGCTGAAACTGATTGAAGACGCCGTGGCGTTCCGTCCAACGAGCAGGGTTCCCGTATGTCCCTTTATCTCCTCTGTTGCGCAGCGATTAAACGGTTCAAGTTACCGGGATCTGTACTATGACCATGATCGCGCCGGCGAAGCTCTTTTGAAGTTTTACGACAAGTATCAGCCGGACGCCTATATGTTTTCCGGGTTTATCTCCGGCAAATCCAACGAAATCGCTGAATCCAACATGATCGACTGGCCGGGCCGCCCGGGCACCTCAGTCTCGGATTATTCCTCCCATCAGGTCATAGAACATGAATACATGCTGGCGGATGAATACCCGGAGCTCCTTTCCGACTTTACGGGCTTTATGCTGCGAAAATATATTCCCCGTGCGTTCCCCGGCCTTGCCGGATTGAGCGGCGTTCATTTTCGTTTTGCCACAATCCTAAATACAGGATTGTTCGGGCGCGCTTATGCGGAGCCGGCCCTTGCAGCGTATGAAAAGCTGGCGGAGATTGGCCGTTTGGACCGTGAGGCACAGGCAAAGAGCGCCTACTATCAGAGCAAGCTGGCTGAAATGGGCTTCCCGCCCTTTATGACCGGTGCGGCTGAGGCTCCGTATGACATCCTCGGCGACTATTTCCGCGGCACGATGGGGATGTTTGAAGATCTGATTGAACGGGAAGAGGATGTGGAGCGCGCCTGCTGGATGTTTGCAGACCATCAGATTGAAAATCTTGCGTATTTGAAGGCGCCGATGCCCGTCAAGCGTGTATTTTTCCCGCTCCATAAGGGAATGGACGGCTTTATCAACCCTGATCAGTATGAGCGCCTGTATCTGCGCCCGCTGATGAAGGTCGTAGATTATCTCATCAGCGTCGGCGCAACGCCGATTTTATATACTGAGGGCAAATATGATACCCGCCTGGAAATCCTTCGGGATTATCTGCCCAAAGGCAAGTGCATTGTCCACATTGAATCCAGCGATATTGTCCGCGCAAAGCAAACTGTTGGCACCAAGGCTTGCCTGACCGGAAACCTGCCGATCTACCTCCTGGAATTCGGGAAGAAACAGGAAGTCATTGATTACTGCAAGTTCTTAATTGACACCTGCGCGCCCGGCGGCGGATATATTTTCGATACGGACGGAAGTATTGAAAACGCAAAGGAAGAAAACCTTGAAGCCATGTTTGATACTGTGTTCACGTACGGGAAGTATTAATTCATCACGTACGCGAAGTATATTGCCGTTCCACAAAAAGCAGAAAGAAAAACGGCATATATGCTATGCGCTGTTAGAACGCGAGCTGAGGTCCCGTGTTTAGCTTTTGCTGAGCATGGGACCTCTTATATTAGGAAGCGAAGAAACAGACGGGATGCCGCGGCGACGAGAGGGGCCGCGGGCTTTCCGTAACAGTGTACCGGGGAAATCACATAAAACGGCCGGCGCTGGGCCGGATGATGCGAAAGCCCCCGCCTCGTGCGCGTCGGGACGCTACGCTTTGCGTTTTCGTGATTTTGCCCAAGGCCGTTTGAGCATTGTGACCATTTTCCCGCGCGAGCCGGCGCGGCTTTTGTGCGGCGCGCCGTTGCCTGAAAAGCGGCGCTTTGCTATAATCCAAAGGAAATCCATGCTTTTCCCAAAACAAATGAGCTGATGACCTCTGCGGAAAGCGGGGTTGTCGGCTTTTCCTTTTCCCCCTGGAGATGACAGCGTGAAAACAGCAGCCCGTTTCTACCGCAATCAGCTTTTCCTGTGTCTTGCATCCCTCCCCATGAGCGCGGCCATCGGCGCGCTCTGCGCCCTGTTCGGCACGGTTTTGACGAAGGTCACGGATTTGAGAGTCCAGCACAGCCTCTGTCTCCTCCCGCTTCTGGGCGCGGCGGGGGCGCTTATCGTCTGGTGCTACGGCCGGTTTGGGAAAGACAGCGCGAAAGGGATGGCGCTTTTTTTCGAGGCCCGTCAAGACGCCCGGGCGGATATCCCCTTAAGGCTTGCCCCGATGATCATGGCCAGCACGTGGCTGACGCACCTGTTCGGCGGCAGCGCGGGCCGCGAAGGGGCGGCGGTGCAGATAGGCGGGACGCTGGGCCATTTCGTCGGAAAGCGGCTGAAGATTCCGGAGGGAAAGAAGATTCTGATGATGTCGGGCATGGCCGCGGGGTTCGGCGGCCTGTTTCGGACGCCCCTTGCCGCCGTGTTCTTCTCGCTGGAGGTGTTCCGGTGCGGAAGGCTGGAGTTTCCCGCGCTGCTGCCGGCCCTCGTCTCCGCCTATACGGCCAGCTTCGTGTCCGGGCGGCTGGGAATCGAAAAAGCCGGCCTTGCCCTGAAGGTCAACGTAAGCCTTGATTTGGTGATGGCGGTAAAGCTTGTTGCCCTCGGGGTGCTGTTTAGCCTCATCGGCGTTTTGTTCACGCTCCTTTTGCTTAAGGCGCGGTCTCTTCTGGCCCGCCTGACAAGCAAGGCCGTTTTGCGGGCGCTCCTGAGCGGCACGTTCATTGGGCTCATGTCCCTTGTGTGCTGGCGCGGGCGGTACTCAGGCCTGGGGGAAAACCTCATCGGCGGCGCGTTTGCCGGGGACTTTTACCCTCTGGACTTTCTGCTGAAAATGCTCTTTACCGCCCTGTCTCTCGCCGCGGGATTTACGGGCGGAGAGTTTACCCCGCTGTTTTCCATCGGCGCGACCGCCGGGGCGGCGGTGGCGGCGGTGTTCGGCCTGCCGGTGGAGCTGTGCGCGGCCCTGGGATACATCGGGGTTTTCACCAGCGCCACGAATACGTTTTTCGCCCCCCTCTTTATCAGCGCCGAAATCTTCGGCCCGAGGTACCTGCCCTTCTTTGCCGTCGTCTGCGCCGTAGCGTATATCTGCAACGGCAACCGGTCGATTTACCCGCTGCAGGAGCGGGAGGGGAAGGCGGGGCTTTTCGGCGGGGACGAGGCGCGCCCCGCCTTGCAGGGTAAAAACAGCCCGCAGGCTGCGAAAGGCAAGGCGCGGTAGCGGGAGGATATGGCTTTGGCCGGAGCGTTCTCGCCACCTCCCACTGTGGAGCCTGATGTAGAAAAAGGGAAAAGCCGCGATGCATCGCGGCTTTTTTGCGTAAACAAGGGATTAGGTTTTGGCAAACATAAAGCCCGGCGTGCAGACAGGCGGCCGGGCAAGGTCTAATTTGGCGGGATGCTCACAGCCGCCCGCCGCAGTAGGGGCAGAAACTGTATTGCGGCGGAACTGTGGCGTTGCAGCTTGGGCAGTATTTATAAGGGGAGTAGGCGTGGACAGGACGCAGGTGCTCGCTGCGGATTTCCGTTGAGGGGTCGTGCTCGAAGGCCCTGCCGACGTCGCCTTCCAGCTCATAGAGGCTGCCGCAGCAGGCGGCTTTAACGTAGTACCGCGTGTCCCACCGGAAGGTGGGGATGAAAAAGATGTGCAGGTACCGGTACGTCTTGTAGACGTCAAGCCTCGTCAGGCGCCCGCAGCCGGGGCAGACGACGTTGTTGCACGACCCGAGGAATTCTTCTTTGTCCTGTATGCCGAAGAAGGCGAAAAAGAACATATTGCGTCCCTCATTTTAGGTTTATAAATAGAAGTATGTCCATTATGGATACTACCGTACTCAACATTATAGCCGATTACAGGATATGTGGGAAGTCCTGACAGCCGGGAGCCCCGCAGGAGACGACAGTGCCGAGGTTATTTGCGCGCCGAAGCGCCGTGAGAGAATATTAAAGCCTGCCCCGGCCGGGGCAGGCTTTTCCTGTATGCGGCGCTTTAATTTCCGCACTCGATGCTGATTTCGTTGAAGATATGGAGCACGTCGGCGACCGTGGTGGCCTCTTTTTCCGCGCCGGCCTTTTCCAGGACGATCTGGCCTTTGTCCATCATGATCAGCCGGTTGCCGTATTCCACGGCGTAACGCAGGTTGTGGGTGACCATGATGGCGGTGAGCTTTTTCTCGCGGATGACCTTATCCGTCAGCTCCATGATGGTCTCCGCCGTCTTGGGGTCGAGCGCGGCGGTGTGTTCGTCGAGGATGAGGAAGTCGATGGGCGTCAGCGTCGCCATAATCAGGGCCGCGGCCTGCCGCTGCCCGCCCGAGAGGGCGCCCATCTTGACCTCCAGCTTGTCTTCAAGGCCGAGCCCCAGAGCGGCCAGCTGCTCGCGGTAATACTCCCTGCGGGCCTTGTTGATGCCTTTTTTAAGCCCGAACGGCCTGCCCTTGTTGTCCGCCAGAGACAGGTTTTCCAGCAGGGTGAGGTTGGGGCAGCTACCCATGGCGGGGTTCTGGTACACCCGCCCGATGCGCCCGTACCGCCTGTATTCCTTCATCTTTGTAATATCCTCGCCGTTAATCAGCACCTGGCCGCCCTCGACGGGGATGCTGCCGCAGATAATGTTGAGCAGAGAGGTCTTTCCGCTGCCGTTGCTGCCGACGATGGAGAGGAAGTCGCCGTCCGCCACTGTCAGGTTAAACCCCTGGAAGAGGCACATTTCCGTGATGGTGCCCGGGTTGTAGATTTTTACGATGTCTCGAAGCTCAAGCATTGGCGTTCACCCCGCTTTTCCGGCGGTTTCCGAGGACGAGAATGATGAGGAACAGCACCGCCGTGATGAGCTTGAGGAGGTTGGCGGGCAGCCCCAGGCTGATGGCGACCTGGATGCAGGCTTTGTACAGGATGCTTCCGATGATAACGGCCGTCGTGCCCTTAACGAAGCCGAGGTTTTTAAACAGCGTCGTGCCGATGATGACCGTCGCAAGCCCGAACACGACCTGGCCGGTGCCCATGGTGCTGTTGAAGGCGCGCTGCTCGTGGCAGACGACGGCGCCGGACAGGGCCACAAGGGTGTTCGAGATGACAAGGCCGAGGATTTTGACGCTCCCCTTGTCCTTGGCGAGGGTGGTGACCAAGGTGCTGTTGTCGCCCACCGCCCGCAGGAGAAGGCCGCTTTGCGTGCTGAAGTACGCGTCCAAAATGAGCTTGAAGACAACGGCCAGAATCAGGGAGACGACCAGCTTGCGGTAGATCAGGGGCATCGCGCCGAAGAGGGCCATGGTGGGCGCGGCGGTGAAGATGGTGTCCGTCGCCCTGTCGACGGCGAGGTTGGAGCCGGCAATTTGGAGATTGATGGAGAAAAGCCCCGTCATGGTGATGATGCCGGCCAGCAGATCCCGCACGCCCAGCTTGACGTGAATCACGCCGGTAACTAAACCCGCGAGGGCCCCGACCGCCATGGCGACGATAAGGGTCAGGTAGGGGCTAACACCCCGCGTGAGCAAAACCGCCGCAACGGCAGCCCCCAGAGGAAAGCTGCCGTCCACTGTCAGATCGGGAAAGTCAAGTATCCTGTACGTGATATAGACGCCGAGCGAGAGCAGGGCGTAAATGAGCCCCTGCGTGACGGTGCCTACAACCAAATCAAAAAAACTGCCCATAAAGCGACCTCATTTCCTGCCGGACGCGGGGAAGGCGGCAAAGGCATTGAGCCTTTGCCGCGCTCCCTTCGCGTTATTGTCCGGATTCGATAGCTTTTTCGGCGATTTCCGCCGGGACCTCAAGGCCCATTTCCGCCAGTGCGGCGGAGTTGATGTAGTAGTTAAACTCGGTGATGGTTTCATACGGCATATTTTCGGCGGTGGCCTCGCCCTTGAGGATTTTCGCCGCCATCTTGCCGGTCTGGATTCCCAGCGCGATGTAGTCGATGCCCGCCGCGGCCACGCAGCCGATTTTCACCTGCTCCACTTCGCTGCCGTAGACGGGGACTTTGGCCTCGTTGGTCTTCTCCAGGATGGAGGGCAGCACGCCCACCACGTTGTTGTCCGTCAGGTTGGAGAAGCAGTCCACGCCTTTGGAGAGGAGGGTGTCCACCGCCAGGGTGACCTCGGACTGCTGGGTGACGCCGATGGACTCGATGGCAAAGCCGTACTGGGGCGCTTTCTCCTCGTACTCGGCGATGGCGGAGACGGAGTTGGGCTCGCTGGTGGTGTAGATGATGCCGATGGTCTTGGCCTCGGGCTGGAGCTTACGGATGAGTTCCAGCTGGGCGTCCACCGGCAGCTTGTCGCTGGTGCCGGTGATGTTGCCTTTATCCAGCTTGGCCTTGACCGGGTCGGTGATGGCCGTGAACACCACGGGGATGTCCTTGTCTTCCGCCGCGGCGAAGCAGGCGGTGGCGGCGGGGGTGGCGATGCCGACCATGATGGCCACGTTGTTGGCGGAGAAGGTCTGGGCGATCTGGGTCGCGATGTCGTCGTCAAAGCCGGCGTTCTGGTAGTCGATGGTAAAGTCCTTGCCTTCCTCAAGGCCGGCCTCCTTGAGGCCCTGCAGGAAGCCTTCGCGGCAGTTGTCAAGAGAGGCGTGCTCCCCGTATTGGGAGATGCCGATGACGGGGACTTTCTTGGAGCCGCAGCCGGCGGCGAAGGTTGCGAAAATCGCGAGAATAACGGCGACGGCAATAATCTTTTTCATCATGAAGAATCTCTCCTTTTCAGAATTTTGATTTTGGTTTTGGTTTTGGTTACTGAGTGGAAGCGAGCGGGGAGAGTCTTCACCATCGCCATCGTTTGACTCTTGATTTCGGCATGTCAGCACTCCTTACTGCAAAGAAATATAACAAAAAAAGCCTTATCCCACACATGGGACAAGACTTTACATCCTGCGGTGCCACCCAAATTGACAATGCCAGAGGCATTGCCCGCTCTTTATCCCGTACATGCATACGGGCCGTGTTGGTAACGGATCCGGCTCCCGTCGGCTTTTTTGCGCGCAGATTACACGCATTTGGCCGCCCTCATAAGTCCATTCGCCCCGCGTCCATCTACCGCGCTCCCACCTTCCGCGGCTCTCTGGGAAACGACCTTCGGGGTTACTATTCTTAATCAACGGTTTAACAGGTTAATTCAATTGAGTTGCAACTATTATAGATATATGCCGGCCGTTTTGTCAAGTGCAGGGCGCGTAAAAATTATAGCCGGGTGACGGGCTTGTATTTGTGCGCAAAGTCATTCCAGGCGGGGGAGCCTCGAGCGGGAATATTGATAGCGGATGTGAAACATGTTACAATCAGCCGAAAACAATTTTTAAAGGTGAAACAATGAAAATACAGCGGCCGTATCCGAAAGTCACAATATCGCCCAAGGCCGAGCGCAGCGTCAAGGACGGGCACCCGTGGATATACGGGGAGGAAATCCGCAAAACGGAGGGCGACCTTCAAAACGGCGGGCTGGTGGACGTGTTTGCCGGCAACGCCTATATGGGGACGGGCTTTTACAACAGCCTGAGCAAAATTGCCGTCCGGCTCATCTCCCGCAACGCCAACGACGTGTTTGACGCGCGCTTCTGGCGCCGCCGCGCGGAGTACGCCGTCCGGTACCGCAGGACCGTCATGCCCGGGCCGGACTTTGCCTGCTGCCGCCTTGTCCACGGGGAGGCGGACATGATGCCGGGGCTCACGGTCGACCGCTACGGCGATATTTTGTCCGTGCAGATTACCTGCCTTGGCATGGAGCTTGTCAGGGATACGGTTTACCGCGCCCTTCTGGACGTGCTTGCGGAGATGGGCGAGACGATTGCCGGCATATACGAGCGCAACGACGTCGCCCTGCGCGCGCGGGAGGGGCTGCCGGAGTACAAGGGGTGGTACCGCGCCGAAGGCATCCCCGTCCGGGAGTCGGCCGTGACGGAAATCGTCGAAAACGGCGTGAAATACCTGGTGGACGTGGAAAACGGGCAGAAAACGGGCTTTTTCCTCGACCAGAAGTACAACCGCGCCGCCGTCGCCCGCATCGCCGCGGGAAGGCGCGTGCTCGACTGCTTTGCCCACACCGGCTCCTTCGGCCTCAACGCCGCGCTCGGCGGGGCCGAGCACGTGACGTGCGTGGACGTGTCGCAACCGGCCCTCGACATGGCGAGAGAAAATGCTCATCGCAACGGGCTTGATAAGAAAATGGACTTTCTGTGCGCGGACGTGTTCGACCTGCTCACGGAGCTCGCCGGGCGCAAGAGCCGCGACTACGACTTTATCATCCTCGACCCGCCGGCCTTTACGAAGTCGCGCAAAACGATCGGCTCCGCCTCGAGAGGGTACAAGGAGATTAACCTCAAGGCGATGAAGCTGCTGCCCCGGGGCGGGTATCTTGCCACCTGCAGCTGCAGCCACTTCATGACGGACGAGCTGTTTCGCAAAATGCTCGCGGCCGCGGCAAAGGACGCCGCCGTCTCCCTCCGGCAGGTGGAAGCCCGCCGGCAATCGCCCGACCACCCCATCCTCTGGAACGTCCCGGAGACGGAATACCTTAAGTTCTATATTTTTCAGGTGGTATAACGCCAAATTTGTTCGATACGAAGCATCTTGTTCAAAAACACGAGGGATGGCAGGCGCCATCCCTCGCCGGTTATTCCAGCCTTACCGCGATGTCCTCGTACTTGCCCCGAAAGAGCACCTTGAGCGGGTTTTTCGGCGGGCCTTCGAGGAGCTTGCCGTCCACCGAAAAGCGGCCGCCGTGCGCCGGGCAGTCCCACGTTTTCTCCGCGTCGTTGAAGTTGAGCGTCGTGGACATGTGGGTGCAGGAGATGTCGAGAATCGTCACCGTGTCGTCGAAGTCCCTGTAGATGCCGGCGCGCTGGCCCTTAAACCGGATGACGCGCCCCTCGCCCTGCCGGATGCCGGCGGCGCTCTCCGTCGCCTCGATTTTCGACTTGACAAGCTCCACGATGGGCAGCGCCACTTCCGCAATCGTTTTTCCGAGGGAAGTGGAGTAGTCCGCGCGCCTTCGCGAATAGAGCGCCTCGTAGGGGCAGCTGCCCGTCGCGACAAGGTCGGAGAGCATGATGCCCGCGAGCGTGCCGCTCGACAGGCCCCATTTGCCGTACCCCGTCCCGACGTAGATGTTCTGGCGGTCTCCAATCCGCCCGATATACGGGATCTGGTCCGGCGTCTCGTAGTCCTGCGCCGACCACCGGGCGAGCACCGTCTTCACGCCGGCGAGCTGGTTTGCGAAGGTCACGAGATTGTCAAAGTGCGCCTGTTCGTTTTCCGCACCGCGCCCCGTGGGGTGCCCTTCGCCGACGACGATGAGAATCTTCTTCCCGTCCTCGACGTGCGTTCGGATGGAGCGGGTGGGCTGCCCGGCGTTGATGAAGTTGCCCTCCGGCCAGTCCCGCTGCGCCTCTACGGCGACGCCGTAGGCGCGCTTGGCGTACAGGCGCGTGAAAAAGAGGTTGGGGCCGTCGTACAGGGGGTATTGCGTCGCCATCACGACGTGCCGCGCCTCGATGGTGACGTCGTTTTCGCACAGGACGGTACTGACCTCGCCGTCGATGAGCTTTACCGCTTTCGTGTCGCAGTAGATGCGCGCGCCCATTTTGACCGCCGCCTCCGCGAGGGCGCTGACATACCGCACGGCGTGGAAGGACAGCTGGTTTTGAAACCCCGCCATGCCGACCGCGCCCGGCGGGAAGACGGGCGATTCGACAAAGAACGCGTCGACGCCGAGGTCCTTCGCCGTCTGAAACTCCTCGACGATGGTTTTGCGCTCCTCGTCGTTTTCCGCGTAGATATACGACGGGCTCTCGGTCAGCTGGCAGTCGATGCGCAGGTCGCGCACCTGCCGCCGGACGAAATCGAGCGCCTCCGACTGCGAATCGAGGTAGGATTTCGCGAAGCTGCGGCCGTGCTTTTTGAGGATGTTTGAGTAGATTATCCCGTGCTGGACGGTGATTTTTCCGGTGGTGTTGCCCGTCGTGCCGTCGCAGAGGTGCCCGGCTTCGATGAGGACGGGTTTTTCGCCCTTTTGCGCAAGGCAGTACGCCGTGGTTACGCCCGTAATCCCGCCGCCGATGACAAGGACGTCGCAGATGAGGTTTTTGTCCAGGCGGGGGAAATGGGGCACCCGCGCGGTTTTATGCCAGTAAGAAACGGTGCTTTCGCTCATGTCGTCACTCCCTTATGCGTCTTTCCATAGTATCCGCCACTAAGGAGGAAAAAATGCGCAGGGCGCTTTGACACGTTTTCCGCGGCGTTTCGCAGGCGCGCCGCGCGAGGCGACAGAAAGGGACCGTTTAATCGGTCCCTTCTTGTTTGCGTACAGATTTTCGCCGCGACCGGATGCCGCGCCCGGCCGCGCGAGCGCCCCGCGGGAGCGGGGAGCGCCGCCTTACAGGCGCATGGCCGTCTCGAAAGCCGTCTTCGTGGCGTTCCAGACGGTGGCGGGGCGCACACAGTCGCCGATATAGAACACGTCCGGCGCCGTGCCTTCAAATTCAGAGAGCGCCTCGGGGTCCGGCTTTGAGCCGAGGGCGAGGACGACGGTGTCGCACGCGATTGTCTCGCGCCTGCCGTCCTCATGGGAGACGACGGCGCCTTCCGCCGTCACGTCCTCAAGCCGCACGCGGCAGACAATCTCCACGCCCGCGTCTTTGAGGAGCCGACGGAGGGCGATGAGGTTAATCGGCGAGCCGCCCTGTCCGATTTCGCTCTCGGGGAGCATGTCGACGACGGTCACGCGCCGCCCCTGGCGCGCAAGCGACAGAGCAAGCTCCAGCCCCGTCATGCCCGCGCCGGCGATGACGGCGCGGGCGCCGACCCGCTCGGGGTGCGCCTCCGCGTCGCCCGCCCAGACAACGCGCTTTTCGTCCGCGCCCTCAAATCTTGGGATGATGGGCTTCGCGCCGGCGGCGACGAAGACGGCGTCCGGCTTTTCCGCGAGGACGGCCTCCCGCGTGGCGGGAGCGCCGCAGCGCACGTCGACAAGCGGGCTGCCTGTCACCGTGCGGATGGACCAGTCGAGGTATCTGCGCAGCTCCTGCTTAAACGCGGCCGCGCAGGCAAGGCGCAGCGTGCCGCCCAGCTCGCTTTGCCTTTCAAAGAGGACGACTTTATGCCCGCGGCGCGCGAGCGTCCGCGCCGCCTCCAGCCCCGCCGGGCCCCCGCCGATGACGACGGCCTTTTTCTGCCGCGGGGCGGGGCGCTCGTCGTCAAACTCTGTTTCGCGGCCGACCATGGGGTTGACCGAGCAGCGCACCGTCTTAAACTCCGAGTGCGTGCGGCTGATGCACACGTTGCAGCGGATGCACGGGCGGATCGTCTCGGGCGCGCCATGCCGCGCCTTTTCCACGCAGTCCGTGTCGGCGAGGACGGTGCGGATCATGGAGACCATGTCCACGTCGCCCTTTGAAATAGCTTCTTCGGCTATGTCGAGGTCAAAGCTGCCGACGACCGTGACGGGGACGGAAAGGCGCTTTTTAAACTCGCGCGCGTAAGGCAGGTTCATGCCCTTCGGCAGGTAGCACGGCGCGTTGATGACGGGCAGCAGCGCGTCCACCTCCAAAAGCCCGCGCGAGACGTGCAGCAGGTCGATAAGCGGCTCGATTTTCCTGGCGTATTCGAGCGTCTCCTCCAGCGTCGTCCAGCCCTCGAGGCACTCTTCCGCGCTGATGCGGTACTCGATGGCAAGGCGCCCGCCCGTCCGCTCGCGGATGGCGGCAAGCAGCTCCTTGCCGAACCGGAAGCGGTCGCCGAAGCGGTCCGTGCGGCGGTTAAAGCGTTTGCTGAAGAACATGGCCGGGACGTTCCCGTGGCCGCCGTGGATCATGACCATGTCAAAGCCCGCTCTGCAGCAGTTGAAGGCGGCGTTGGCGAAGTCCTTGATGATTTGCTCCACTTCGGCGGTGGACGTCTCGCCGACGACTTTTTCCGGCGGCGCGAGCATGTACCGCGAGTGGACAAGCTCGACGCACGCCGCCGCGCCGTAGCTCTTGATGCCCTCGGCGATGTCGGCCAGGTCGCTGATATACGCCGGCGAGCCGGCGCTGAGAATGCGCCCGCCGCCGTGGCGCGGCAGGCCGACGTCGGTCACGCCGAGCGTGACGAGCCCGGCGCCGGAGCGGGCCAGGCGCATGGTGTACGCGTAAAGCTCCCGCGAGAGGGAGCCGTCGTGATGGGCGAGGAAGGGGGCCGCCGGGGCTACTTCGATGCGGTTTTTGAGCGTGACGGGGCCGATTTTTATCGGCCTGAAAAGGCTGTCGTACATCGCAAACCCTCCGGAAATTCCTTTTTTTGTTTACTTTATCACAGTTTTCCGCCGCTGAACAGCCTTCGCGCGAAATTGAAGGCACGGCGCGCGCCGCCCTGTAAGATTCGGCGAAACGCCAGAGCGCCGCGCGGGAAACGCGCCCTAAAGCGCAGCGGCGGGCGCGGGCGGAAACCGAATAAAAGCAGGCGGCGTTGGAAGACTAAACTGTGTTTTCCGGCAAAAACCAGCCTGTCGGCGAAGGGCGGGCTGAAAGTGCGCGGCCTTCTTGCGGCGCCGCGCGCCGGGCCGTCTCTTCCGGCCTGCGAGTGCGGCCTAATACCCGTCTCCGAGCCCGGCGCGGGCGGCCTAGACGACAGCCCTGATATGGACGATATTTCGAAAAATGAAAACTCCATTGGCTTTTTTCCCGGCGGCGTTGACCCCGCGTGCATAAGAACTTATAATGTAATCTGGACATACCATAAGGCCGCTGCCTAAGGCTCTACGCACAGCGCGCCGCGCCGCCCGGCCTGTAGGCGGGGCGCTCAACCCCCGCGATCCTGACGGCGGGGAAAGCGGCAGCCCGGTCTTATGACGTCTCCGCGAAAGACGCAAGCAGGGACTTGCCCGTGAAAGGGCGGGCGGGGCCCGGTCTGAAGTCTTTAAGAAATTGCCCGGCGGCCGGGGAACGCGGGCCGCCAGGTGGCGAAATAAACTTGTGAGGGTGTTATTTATGCTCAGTCCGAAACAAAACTTTCTGGAAACCATAAAGCGCGACGGAAAGCCTGACCGCATTGTCAAGCAGTTTGAAGGCACCGTTTTCCTCCCGGGCGACCCGATTTCCCTCTATGTCCGCGGCCAGCGCTACGCGGGTATGCCGCCGACGAAGGACCGCTGGGGCACCGAAATCCTCTGGCCGGCCCACGAGCCGGCGGCGATGCCATACGTCACGGAAGAAAACAAGGTCATCAAGGACATCACGCGCTGGCGCGAGTACGTCACCATTCCGGACGTTGAAAAGCACTGCTCCGACAAGGCTCTCTGGGAGCCGTATCTCAAGCGCATCGCCGAAGTGGACCGCGAAAACAACCTCGTCATGGCCTTTATGCCGACGGGCGTTTTCGAGCGCCTGCACTTCCTCATGGGATTTGAGGATATGTTCATTAACTTCATGACGGAAGAGGAAGCCATGATGGAGCTGTGCGACGCCATCGGCGACTACCGCCTCAAATGCGCCAAGCTCCTCATCGAGTACGCCCGCCCCGACGTCATCCACTCGCACGACGACTGGGGAAGCAAGCAGAACCTTTTTATCTCGCCGGACCTGTGGCGCAAGTTCATCAAGCCGCAGTACGAGAAGATCTACGGGTACATTCACGAGCAGGGCGTCATCATCGAGCACCACGCCGACTCCTTCTGCGAGCAGATTGTGGAGGACATGGTGGAGCTGCACATCGACGTGTGGCAGGGCGTTCTGCCGCAAAACGACATCGTCAAGCTCCAGAAGCAGCTTGACGGCCGCATGGCGCTCATGGGCGGCATCGACGCGGCCATTGTCGACCGCGCCGATTCCACGGAAGAGGAAATCCGCGCCGAGACGCGCCGCGTCCTCGAGACGTACTGCCCGCAGGGCCACTTCATCCCCTGCATCACCTACGGCGGCCCCGGCACCATCTACCCGCAGGGCGACAAGTTCATCAACGACGAAATCGACCGCTACAACAAAGAGGTCTTCGGCATCGAATAAAACCGCATACAAACAGCGCCGCAGCGTGAAAGCTGCGGCGCTGTTTTTTGGGCGTTTTTCGCGCGGCTTTAAGAGACGGTCACGCCGTAGTGCTTCATCCAGAAGTTGATCTGGAGGAGATACGCGAGCATCTGCGGCGCGTTCATGAGCTGCCCGAACCACGGGATGTTCGTGTCCGGCGTCATGGTGTCCGCGAGGGTTTTGACGGCGCCCACGTCGATAAACGGCAGAATAGGGGCGTTTGAATCGCCCAGCATGGCGTGGGTCAGGCCGCGCAGCACGTCGATGTAATTGGGGTTGTGCGTCTTCGGGAACGGGCTTTTCTTGCGCCAGAGGACGTCCTCCGGGAGGAGCCCCGTGAGCGCGTGGCGCAAAAGGCCCTTTTCCCGCTCTTTGTAAAACTTCATGGACCACGGGATGTTCCAGACGTACTCCACGATGCGGTGGTCGCAGTACGGCACGCGCAGCTCAAGGCCGGTATACATGCTCATGCGGTCCTTCCGGTCGATCAGCGTGGGCATCCAGCGGGTGAGGTTGAGGTAAAACAGCGCGCGCTTTTGCGCCTCTTCGGGGGAGTCGCCGTCAAATACGGGCACCTCGCCCATCGCCTCGTCGTACCGCGCCCGCACGTACTCCTCCGGGCGGATGCGCGCGCGCAGCTCGGGCGAGAGGACGGCAAGGCGCCTGTCAAGGTGCTGCGCCCACGGGAACGTCTCGCTTTCCATCCTGCGGTAAAACCACGGGTACCCGCCGAACACCTCGTCGGCGCACTCGCCGGACAATCCCACCGTGGCGTACTGCTTTACCCACACCGACATCAGCAGCAGGGAGGAGTCGATATCCGCCATGCCGGGCAGGTCGCGGGCGATGACGGCGTCGTAAAGCGCTTCGGTCAGCTCCGGCGTGTCGATGTAGAGCGTTTTGTGCTCCGTTTTCAGGAAAGCGACCATGCGCTCGACCCACGGCGCGTCCGGATTGGGCTGGAACGCGTTGGGGCGGAAGTTTTTGTCGTTGTCCACATAGTCGACGGAGTAGGTGCGCAGCGTCATGCCCATCTCCTTGCGGTAGACTTCCGCCGTGATGGCCGCGATGGCGCTCGAGTCAAGCCCGCCCGAGAGCAGGACGCACAGGGGAACGTCCGAGACGAGCTGGCGCCTGACCGAGTCGGTCACCAGAAAGCGGACCGTCTCCGCCGTCGTGTCGAAATCGTCGGGGTGGCTGTCGCTTTTCAGCTCCCAGTAAGGCGCGGCGGAAAAGCCGCCTCGGCTGAAAACGGCGCTCCACCCGGGCTTGAGCTCGAAAATGTCGGAAAAGACGCCGTGGCCGGGCGTGCGCGCCGGGCCGATGGCGAACACCTCCGCAAGGCCCTCGTCGCCGATGACGGGTTTGACGTTAGGGTGCTTAAAGAGCGCCTTGAGCTCCGAGCCGAAGACGAGGGATGAGCCCCGCAGGGCGTAAAACAGCGGCTTGATGCCCATGCGGTCCCGCGCGAGGAAGACGCGCTGGTTTTGCGCGTCCCACACGGCGAAGGCAAAGATGCCGTTTAGGTACTGCACGCAGCCGTCGCCCCACTCGGCGTAGGCGTGGAGAAGGACCTCGGTGTCGCTCCAGCCGTTGAAGCGGTGGCCGCGCTCGAGGAGAAGGCTGCGGATGTCTTCCGTGTTGTAAAGCTCGCCGTTATAGGTGAGGACGTAGTGGTTCCCGTCCTTTGAGAGCGCCATCGGCTGAACGCCGCCCTCGATGTCGATGACGGCAAGGCGCCTGTGCCCGAACAGGACGTGGTCGCTTATGTAGCAGCCTTCCGCGTCGGGCCCGCGGCGCGAAAGCGTGCCGGTCATGGCCTCGATAACGGCCCGCTCTTCCTTTAAGTTCCGTGAAAAATCAATCCAGCCGGCAATACCGCACAAAGTATGCACCTCCAAAAGATGGCCTGAAAAAGCCGGTTGCCTTAAAAACGGGAGATGAAACACGCTTTTGTGTCCATCTCCCGCCCTTGGGTTCGTGTCTTTCCTAGTATATGCCCGAAAGGGCCCCTTTGACGCAGCGCGCCGTTTTTTCCGAGATGATGGACGGAGAGGGAAAACTTGACAGGGCGCAAAAACCGTGTTAACATACTCAATAAAGTTAAAAGACGCTTCGTGGGGGAGTAGTCGGCGCCCAAAGGCGCTTCAAGTTCAACATACATAGCGGCATAAAGCCGCTTGGCTTGAATGAAATGACGAGACTCACGGATAGGAGTTTCCTATCCGTGATTTTTTTATACAGCAGAGAAATACTAATCTGAGGTGATGCAGGGCATGAAGTTTTATTGCGTTCCGGCGCAGGAGGTGCTCGGGCACGTCGGCAGCCGGCCGGAAGGCCTCGGCAGCGACGAGGCGCGGCGGCGGCTTGAGCAAAACGGGCCGAACAAGCTGAAGGAAGCGAAAAAAGACTCCCTTTTCAAGCGTTTCCTCCAGCAGATTGCCGACCCCATGATTCTCATACTGCTCGCCGCGGCGGCCGTCTCGGCGGTGATGAGCATCGTCGAAGGGCACAGCGCCGCCGACGTGTTTATCATCCTCGCCGTCGTGATTATAAATTCCGTCCTCGGCGTCTATCAGGAGAGCAAGGCGGAAAAGGCCATCGAGGCGCTGCAGGAGATGGCCGCCGCCACGTCGAAGGTCCTGCGGGACGGGAAAATCGCCGTTGTCAAAAGCGAGGAGCTCGTCGTCGGCGATGTGGTGCTCCTTGAGGCGGGCGACGCCGTCCCCGCCGACGGGAGGATTTTAGAGAGCGCGAGCCTGAAAACCGAGGAGGCGGCGCTCACCGGCGAGAGTGTCCCCGTGAGCAAAACGGCAGACGCCCTCCCGCTCGACGGGCAGAAAGACGTCCCCCTCGGAGACCGCACCAACATGGTCTACATGGGCAGCACCGTCGTCTACGGGCGGGGCAGCGCCGTCATCACCGCGACGGGCATGGACACCGAGATGGGCAAGATTGCCGACGCCCTCACGCGGGCCGAGGAAGGCCAGACACCCCTCCAGATTCAGCTGGCGCGCCTGAGCAAGGTGCTCACCTTCCTCGTCCTCGGCATCTGCGTCGTCATCTTCGCGCTCGGGCTCATCCGCGCCGGCAGCTTTACGACGGATATGGTCATCGACTCCTTCATGGTGGCCATATCCCTCGCCGTCGCGGCCATACCGGAGGGGCTCGTGGCCGTCGTGACGATTGTCCTGTCCATCGGCGTGACCAACATGAGCCGGCGCAACGCGATTATCCGGCGGCTGACCGCCGTGGAGACGCTCGGCTGCGCGCAGGTTATCTGCTCGGACAAGACGGGCACGCTCACGCAGAACAAAATGACCGTGGTGGACAGCTACGGCCCCGACGCGAACCTGCTGGCCACGGCGATGGCCCTGTGCTCCGACGCCGTGCTGGAGGAGGACGGCAGCGTAACCGGCGAGCCGACGGAGTGCGCCCTCGTGGCGTGGGCTAATAAGCTGGGCCTTCCGAAGACGCGCCTTGAGGAAGAGGCGCCGCGCATCGGCGAAGCGCCGTTTGACAGCATGCGCAAGATGATGAGCACCGTCCACCGCCGGAAGGACGGGACGATCATCCAGTTTACGAAAGGCGCGGTTGACGAAGTGCTCAGGCGCTGCTCGCATTACCTCAGGGACGGCGCGCCCTGCCCCCTCACGGACGACGTGCGCGCCGAGTTTCTCAAGGCCAACGCCGCCATGGCTGGCCGCGCCCTGCGCGTGCTCGCGGCGGCTTTCCGCCGGCATGACGGCGTGCCGGAGAGCTTCGAGCCGGATTTCCTTGAGCGGGACATGTGCTTTATCGGCCTTGCCGGCATGATTGACCCGGTGCGCCCCGAAGTGTGCGAGGCCATCGAAAAGTGCCGCACCGCCGGCATCCGCCCGATTATGATCACGGGCGACCATATCGACACCGCCGTCGCCATCGCGACGGAACTCGGCATCCTCACGCCGGAGACGACGGCCGTCACCGGCAGCGAGCTCGACGCGATGAGCGACGAGGAGTTTTCAAGGCGCTTTCAGTCCATCTCCGTTTACGCCCGCGTGCAGCCGGAGCACAAGACGCGCATCGTGAGCGCCTGGAAGAGCGCCGGGTACGTCACCGCCATGACGGGCGACGGCGTCAACGACGCGCCGAGCATCAAGGCGGCGGACATCGGCGTCGGCATGGGCATCACGGGGACGGACGTGACGAAAAACGTCGCCGACATGGTGCTCGCCGACGACAACTTCGCCACCATCGTCGGCGCGGTGGAGGAAGGCCGCCGCATTTACGACAACATCCGCAAAGTCGTCCAGTTCCTGCTGGGAACGAACATCAGCGAGGTCATCAGCATCCTCGCCGCCACGCTCATGGGCTTTACCATCCTAAGGCCGGTGCACCTGCTGTGGATTAACCTCATCACGGACAGCTTCCCCGCCCTCGCCCTCGGCATGGAGCGGGCGGAAAAGGACATCATGCTCAGAAAGCCCCGCTCCAAGGACGACAGCATCTTCGCCGGCGGCGTGGGCCTCGACGTGCTCTATCAGGGCTTCATGGTCACGGTTTTGACCCTCGCCGCGTATTTCATCGGCCACAGGATCGAGACGGGCAACTGGGAGATTACAAACAGCGCCGTCGGCACGACGATGGCTTTTCTCACCATGGGCATGGCGGAGATCTTCCACAGCTTCAACCTGCGCAGCCAGCGGGGCAGCCTGTTTACCATGGGCTCCTTTAACACGGCCCTCCTCCTCGGGGGCCTCATAAGCTTTCTTCTCTCCACGGCCGTGATTTACCTGCCGGGCCTTAACGCCGCGTTTGGGTTTGAGCCCCTCACGGCGGGGCAGTATCTCGCGGCCCTGCTGCTTGCCGCGCTGACCATCCCCGTTGTGGAGTGCGTGAAGTTCTTCCAGCGCCGCTTTGCGCGCCGCCGCGCCGAAGCGTAACGCCGCGCCATTAACGAACTTGAAAACAAGCGCCTGACGGCCCTCTCTCTGTACAGCGGCAGGTCGGCCAAGCACAAAACGGCGCCCTTACCGCGGTTGCCTTACATCTTGAACGCGTTGAACGCGGCGCCCCGCATTTTGCGGGGCGCCGCGTTTTTTATACAAAAACTGCCTTCGGTGGCAAAATTCGACGGAGTTAAAGCCGGCATCTTAAGTTTTTCAACACGTTCCGGGGAATGCCGCGCTGAAATGCCCTTTTCTGGAAACAGGCCCTTTCGCATTGTGTTGAGAGTTCAAATAATTATTTCAAAATTGTGACAGCAACACAGTGATTAATGGGGATTCCTGTATTATGATTACTGTTGTATTATTAAAAAATATTACAAGAATGTGAAAATATTTAGTAATTATATCTAAATCTATGCGCGATTGACATGAATCGACAACTTTCTCCTCTCGCGTTCCCATTTCGCAAGCAGATTCGGCCGCTTTCGGACGGCTGAATCTGCCGGCGAAAGCGATTCGGAAAAGGATGATGAAATGGCGGCATCTTAAAAAACCAGGACTGGGAATCTGCGGAAAAAGCGCCCGGTCTTTAAGTGGAAAAGGCGACATACACGGCGGCAGCCTCCCGCCGGAGGGCGTCAAGTGTCGGCGCCTCTATGTAAAAGGGCTTGTTGGAACCGGAGGAGCAGATGAAAGACTTCGCGCGCGGCGTAAAAAACGCCTGCCAGTGGGAATTAAAGCGTGCGCCGGGGCGCGTTTTTTGCGGCTGACAGAGAGCGCCGCCGCAAAGACAATCACGGCCGCGGCCGATAATGACGACGGAGAGTGTTAGTAGTTTGTGGGAAAGGGAGAAATAATGCTATGTTAAAGTTCATTGGCAAGCGCCTGCTGATGATGATTCCCATCATGCTGGGCATCATCCTT